>JACCDH011799019.1_pt1 | contig 153303 bp, 138 predicted proteins | sample 7442481 | NCBI WGS metagenome assembly JACCDH01 (sample SAMN15323433, study PRJNA562643) | freshwater metagenome | isolation source: river surface water | place: USA:Blue River Watershed | collected 2017-08-15
ACAAAAAAATTTTAATTTAAATTGTTTAATTTAATTCGCATATAATTCAACTTTTCAAATAACAATTTATGAACATTAAAAAATTAAATTTTAAAACACTAGCTTGGGCTATAGTTCCAGCTTTATTGATTGGCTTTTCAGCTTGTGGTGACGATGACACTCCACCACCAAGCACTACTACTCCCACCAAAACACTTAACAAAACTACTTTAACCAATAATAAAGTTTGGTGGAATAAGGGAAGTGGAATTAAACACGATTTTAAACCAGATGGGAAATATAAAACTTCAGGTACTTGGCGTTGGATTAACAATTCAGATACTATGGAGATAGTTGGAACTTTAGGCGATCCAGCACTAAAGTATAGATTTGCTTGGAATACTGAAACTGAATTAGAATGTGAACGTATTTCACTAGCTGGTAAAGGACAAGGCTTATTCTTAATGAAAACCACTGAGTGGCAATAGAATAATAAATCGATACCAATTAAAGCGTTCTACGGAGCGCTTTTTTTATAGCCGTTGTTGGTGTTATCAACAACAACTCCAATTTCTTTTCTTGTTGTTGGTGATAACACCAACAACGGCAAAATAATAAGTGAAACTAGTTAAATATGCGTTCCGTATAGCTGTCGGGAAAAGATGTCTCCTACGTCGACATGACAGCTTGGGGAGAGAGTATCACGCTATGCAGCGTGAAGAAAATAAATTTAACTAAAATTATTGATTACGGAAAAAGTCGAAACTATCTCCTCTTAATCCTAATCTTAATGTTTCGAGTGGTATAATTTCACTTGGGGCAATGTTACCTAAGTTTACATTAGCACCATATAATTTGATAAACCAAACTTGTTGCGCTTTTAAAGGGGCTTCCCAAATTACTTTTTCTAAAGGAATTTTTCTTACTATCTCAGCAACAAGTCCTGAACGCACTTCGCCATCGCCTCTAAAAAGTCCAACTGTTCCGCTTTCTCTGGCTTCGGCAATTACTTTCCATGAACCTGCAGACAATTCTTTTTCCATCATTTCTATCCATTCGTATGGAGGAATAATTTTTTCTGCATCTTTACTCCCAACTTCAGAAATAACATTAAAATCTTTGGCCAATGTTCTGATATACTCACACTTTACATCGTGCGGAATATCCATAGATCCATCGCTCACTTCTACATGTTCTAATCCGTAATACTCGACCACGCGTCTGTAGTCATCAAACTGATTTCTAATGACATAGGCTTCAAATAAGGTTCCTCCAAAATATACTTTAAATCCAGCACGTTTGTAATGCTCAATTTTTTCTTTCAATTTTGGGGTTACATAAGCGGTACCAAACCCTAATTTTAACAAATCAGTCAAATGACTGCCGTGTTCAATAAAATCTAAGGCTTCACGTATGCTTAAGCCTTTGTCCATTACCATTGTCAAACCGTTGTCTCTTGGTCTTACAGGACGTTCTGGTAATTGTGTTAAATTAAATATTTCGCTATTCATCTTGGTTGTGTTTGTAGAGTTCAACTGCGTCTTTAAATTCTTTGTCGTCGTGGTAAAGTGTGGGGCAAAATAACTTCACATTTTCCATAGTTTCATCAAAATTATGAATTAAATTTTCTATGATCGTGTGTTTATTAGTGCCACTAGGGTGTTTATCGTAATTGATAACGTCGTAAATATTGTTAATTTCTTGACTAAAATCCAATCTATCGGTCATAAAATCCACCATATCATGAAAAAGGTCATCCATTTCAGATGCGTGAAAAATACTTAAAAACTCTTTCCAATTGTCTATTAAAAAAACTTGATTTTGTTTTTTATAATGGAGATACAAGGATCTAATGGCTTCATTGTCATTTAATTCAAAATAACAAACCATTATGCCTTTGATGGCTGCTATGTCTTCGGAGTCGTTGTCCAATGATTTGAGAAAATAAGGCAATGCTTTTTGGGGTTGCTTGTCTACCAAATGAGAATAACCTAATAAATAGTCAAATTCAGGGATAAAATCTAGAAACTCTTCACTAATGGTTAAATGGTGTCTTGCCAACTCTCCATTGTCTATTGCCAAATAACAACGGGCGATACAAATATTGGGATAATGATCGTCTGTAGATTTAAAACTACTTGAATAATGTTCAATAGCTTGAATATAATCTTTTTCTTCCTCTAAAATTCCTGCCATGTGAAAATGAGCATCTTTAGCATTGGGATCCACTAGCAAAGCATATTCAAATGCACTTTTTGCTTGTGTCTTTTTCTTATTCATTTCAGAAACTTTACCTAATGCCATCCAATCCAAAGAAGAATAAGGATGTTCATCAATTCTTTTCTTAAAAAACACTTCTGCATCATTCAAGTCACCAAATGCCAAATAGTTATGAATGATTTGACCATACAAAGGTTCACATTCTTTTATCTTTGAAATTCCTGTTTCTAGAATCGAAATCGCTTTTTTCAAATCATTTTTGGAACACATTAAGTCGGCGTATGACTTGTATATTTCTACTTGTTGAAAATCATCTGTGAATTGCGCCAATTTTAAAGCAGATTTAAAACACTTTTCGGCCTCATCAAAATGATTCAAATCGGTAAGCACTTCGCCTTCTTGTTTTAAAATTTCGGGATTATAGGGTTCGTAACCTTTTGCTTTATGAAGTACTTCTAAGGCCTCAATGTATTGATTATTATTAACGAATATGGAGGCTTTTTCTAATAAAAACTCAACTTTGTTGGGATATAAATACAAGCCATGCTCAATAATTGTTTGTTGTTTATCGGCTTCCCCATTGAATAAAAAGTGCATAAACAGCGATTCTATCTCATCTTCCGAAAAATAAACCGATGAATCTGAGGCTAATAAGTCAAATTTAAGAAGAGCGCCATCCAAATCAAATGCATCATCATTCAAATCATCATCCATTTCATCGTCTTCAAAATCATCAAACATACGTATTCAGTGGTTTAGTGTATAGATTTTCTATTCACTACAAAAATAAGGAACATTCGATTTACTTTTGCATCATGAAATTTTTTTTTACAATTATTTTTATTCTTTGTGCTAATACCCTCTTGTTTGCTCAAAACAAAACAAACCAATCTAAGTGGCAACAAAGAGTTAATTATAAAATGAATGTTGAACTTCACCCAAAAAACAATAAAATAAGTGCCACCGCACTTATCAATTATATCAACAACTCTCCTGATACTCTTAAAGAAATAATTTTTCATTGTTGGCCTAATGCCTATAAAAACAACCAAACCGCTTTTGCTAAACAGGAGTTATTAAATGGCAAGGAATCCTTTTATTTTAGTAAAGATTCCGAAAAGGGATACATGGATAGTTTAACATTTTCGACCAACAACACCCTTTTAAATTTCAGTTTGTATCAAAGCAATGAAGACATTGTTGTATTAAAACTCATGAACCCTTTGGCGCCAAATTCTGCCATAAACATTGAATCTAAATTTGAGGTTAAAATCCCAGGAATATTTTCTCGCATGGGTGTTCTTAATAGTTTTTTTTCAATAACACAATGGTATCCCAAACCAGCGGTTTACGATGTTAATGGATGGAATCCAATGCCTTATTTAGACCAAGGTGAATTTTACAGTGAGTTTGGCGATTATGAAGTTAACATTACTTTGCCCGGCAATTATGTTTGTGCTGCAACGGGAGAATTAAAAACCGAAAGTGAATTAAGGCTCTTAAATGAATATAAATACAAACCTTTATTATACAAAAAAAACGAAGAAAATCCCTACACACTGCGCTTTACAGAAAAAAACATTCACGATTTTGCTTGGTTTGCAGATACCGCTTTTCATTTAGACCAGTATGACTTAGAATTACCCAATGGTGATACCGTCGTAAATAGAATTTATTCCATTGAAAAATTTAATGGCGAAGGTGAACATCCTATTTTTGCGCTTAATGAAGGTGTAAAAAAATACAGTGAAGCCATTGGACAATATCCTTACAAAAATTGTTCAGTTGTTATAGGGCCTTTATTAGCAGGTTCGGGCATGGAATATCCTACAATTACCATTTGCAATTCATTTGATAGAAGCACTATTATCCACGAAGTTGGTCACAATTGGTTTTATGGCATATTGGGAAGTAACGAAAGAAAATACCCTTGGATGGATGAAAGTATCAATACTTTTTTTCACAGTAAGTTCGACAATGAATACAAGAACAAGGGAAAATTTTTAAGAAAAATGAAATTTAAAGAGGTTTTAAATCAATACAATTCGCAATTCAATCAAATAAGAATAGCTTGTAAAGGCAATATGCAAGCTTGTAATATTAGTTCAGAAGAGTATACATCATCAAATTATGGTTCTGTTGTGTATAGCAGAGGTCCATTATTATTTGCTTATTTAAACGAGCAATTGGGTGAGAAGTTATTTAAAAGCTGTTTTACCAATTATTACAAAGAGTGGCAATTCAAACACCCTTTACCTAGCGACCTTCAAAAAAGTTTTGAAAAAACTTGTGGCTTTTCGCTTGATTGGTTTTTTAGCGAATTATTAACCGATGTAAATAGCATTGATATTAAAGTAAAAAGAGACAGTGTAGTTGTTAAAAATGCACAAAAATTCCAAACTTATCTCAACCAAAACAAGGACAGCATTTACAATAAAAAAGGCTTTTTATTAGAAACAAACTACACAAACAATGGACAAAAAACAAAACTAATCAGTTTTTCTACCCCTTTCAAAGCCCCATCATTCAATGTAAAATCTGCACACTATTTTACACCCGTAGTTGGTTTTAATACGACTGACAAAATGTATGTTGGAGCATTGTTTTACAACCGAACTTTAATAAGAAAAAGAATAGAGTATAAGTTGATGCCAAGTGTAAATATAAACAACAATAATCTAATTGGATTTGGTCAACTAAATTTACTAGTTTTAAAAAACAAAAGGATGATAAAAATGATGGAAACAGGTATCAAATTTCAACGATTTGGAAACAACTTTTCTACCCCATCAACCTATCAAAAAATACAGCCTTACTTATTGCTTCAATTCAACAAAAAAGAATTCGCTTCCAATAGCATACAAGTCAATTATTTTTCACTAACAAACGATGCTGAAAGATTCAATCAAAACCTTCGTGGTGATTATATTAGAGCAACTTTTACACGCAACTATGTTCATCCTATTTTCCCAAACAAGTTTGAATTTAATTTAGAAAATAAGCACAAGAGTAGAGCTACAAATTACACAAAAATTGCCAGTAGTTTGAAACTTAAAGTACACTTGAACAAACAAAAAAAATACTTAAAAACACGCTTATTTGCAGGGTTATTTTTAAACAAAACGGGCGACATATATTCACAAAGTTTTTTTGCAAGTGGCAATGGTTCTAGACAAGATTATTTAGCCGAAAATGCCATGATTGGTCGTGGTGAAAACTACTTTGACAAAACTATTTTTGGTCAGCAGTTATTGGAAATGAATGGCAATTTAAGAACTGTTTTACCTGTTGTAACGGGAGAAAATACCGACAAGTGGATGATTGCAATCAACAATGAAATTACAATGCCCGGAAAAATCCCTTTCAATTTGTTTTTCGATATGAGTTTTTACCCTGCAAAAAAAGAGGTAAATACAAGTATCGGAAAAGAGATAAGTTACAACAATACATTGGTTTATGTAGGAGGAATAAGCTTGCCCCTAATAGAGAATCACTTTGAAATTTATTTTCCTTTAATGTATTCGAGTCAGTATGACGATTTGTTAAAAAACGGGATATTAAATAACAGAAGAATTGGCTTTCGTTTAAATTTGAATGCATTGAATCCTTTCGACATTATTGATAATTTAGATTAAGGCACAAATCAAAAAGGCATAAAAAAAGCCTGTTCAAAAGAACAGGCTTTTAGAAATCGGTTACTAATTACTTTTTCTTAGCTTTAGCTTTAGGAGCTGCTTTTGGAGCTGCTTTAGCTTTAGGAGCCGCTTTAGCTTTCGCTTTAGGTGCTGCTTTTGCTTTTGGAGCTGCTTTAGCTTTTGCTTTAGGTGCTGCTTTTGCTTTCGCTTTAGGAGCTGCTTTCGCTTTTGCTTTTGGAGCCGCTTTAGCTTTCACTTTAGGTGCTACTTTAGCTTTTGCTTTTGGAGCTGCTTTTGCTTTTGCTTTTGGAGCTGCTTTTGCTTTTGCTTTAGGAGCTGCTTTCGCTTTAGGTGCTACTTTAGCTTTTGCTTTAGGAGCTGCTTTAGTTGCTTTTGCTTTAGGAGCTGCTTTAGGCGCAGACTTTGTAGCTTTTGCTTTTGGTGCTGTTTTTTTTGTTGCCATAATTATATAAATTGGTTTATTATTGGTTTCTTTTTTGGTTTATTATTATTTAACTTAAGTCGGAGTGCATGTCTCCATAATCTATCGTTATTTCTTCGTTTACAGCTATGTTTTTGGTTGCTTTAAAAACCATTACATTTTCTTTGATTTTTTTATTGTAGGTAGCATTATTACTTTTAGAATGATTATATAAAGAACCGAAGCCTAATACTATTGCGGCACTTTTTTTCTGTGTATTCCACACAAATGTGTAATTTTCTAAAAGATTATCAATTAACATGTAATGATCTTTTTTACTTAATTCAATGATAGGACAAATTTCAATGATATCTCCTTTCTTAATTTCCTTAGATGTAAACACTCCCCTACCTTTATGTCCAGCTTTGCGTACAACTAAAAAATTCTGACCTTTTATATTTAAATCCTGCACTTTGTATTATCGGATTCAAATCTAAGTAGTAATACAGATAAACAGAACTTCTTAATAAAATTCTATTAACATTTTATCAAATATTATATTAATTTATAGTAAACTTAGTTGACTATTTTATTTTTTATATCGATACAAATACAAAGTATTGGTATTAGATTGTATTGCACTATCTATCAATTCATAATGCTTGTCATAAAAACCATTGTGAGGCAAACTCCAATAATAAAATCCTGTTGTATATGTTCTTATTAAATAGTCGGAAGGCTTACCTGACAACTCTTTCCATATTCGTTTCTTATTTTCAATACCTTGTTCTTTGTCTGAAAAATGAACAGGTAAAGCAACAGGTAAAAAGGTATTATACAACAAATTTGTTTTGATATAATACGAACCATATTCTACACAATCCACAAACAAAGTTTTGTTATTTTGTTTAGATAAATGTCGTGTTATGGCATCTTCTTGGTATTTACTTATCGAAAATTCAAATTGAGGATTCAACTTTTTATCTGTTTGATACAAACTAATTAATACTACTATTGTGAATATTAAATTCGATTTATTTTGTTCTTCTTTTAAAGTATAAAGTTGGACCAATACAAAGAAAAAAAGCGTAAACAATGTTAAATAATAATGTCCAAAATTATAAGGCGACATTATTAAAATTGAACCCGAAGCACCCAAAAAAAGAAGCCAAAAAAGCACTGCTAATCGATTTTCCTTTTGTTGCAAATTGGAATATAAATAAAACAAAAATGAAACCGATAATATGGGTAATAGCTGAATAAAGTTGTTGTTAATGTCATTCCACTTTTGTACTAATGGTATAGCCGTTTTTACATTGGTATAAGAAAAATTATACTGCAAAGTTTGTATAAACGGAATCAGCGAATGATTAACCGCTAATAAAACTAAAAAGAAAAATGAAGGTAGTATAAAAAACAAAAACATTACTCCTCTTTCCTTTATTGATTTTACTTTCACAAACTGATATATCAATAACAGCACTGCCATTAAGATGAAAGGCTCCTTAAACCAAAAAGACAAACCCATCATGAGCATCGATAATCTTAAATCTAACACGTGCTTATCCTTTTCAAATTTAGCATTAAAATAAAGCGCAATTATTACTGTTACCGTTCCGTAGAATTCAGTGTATAACCCATCGCCAAAATTATTGGGCAACAATAAAAAAACAAGTGTTAACAAACTTAATAAAACAGATAAAATTACAGAATTTAATTTTAACACATAGAATTTATAGGTGTACAATGCTGCTAACAATGTTACCACATAGACCAATATAAATGTAGCCCAAATTTTGGAAGGAATTAGGGAATAAAATAAAATCAAAAGATAAAACAATCCGGGAGGTTTATTTTCCCATGCATCCAAATAAAGCGTTCCCCCTTTTTGCACTTTAAAAGCTATGGCGGTAAATATTCCTCCATCTGTTAAAAGGTATCCAGGATATATTTGAAATAAAAACAAGCCCGTCGACAACAACAAGACCGAAAGTAAGCCAAAGATATAATTACCCTTACTTACTTGACTTGAGTTTGTCAGCGAAAAATAAAACAAGTTCTTCATTCACATCATTTAAAAGATTAAAAACGGCATCAAAACCTTCCTCATCACCAAAATAGGGGTCAGGAATAATCTGTCCTTTGTATTTATCTGAATAATGGGTTAGCAAAACTATTTTATCAGTATTTGCAGGAAACATAGTGTGTAAATTTTCCAAATTGGAATGGTCCATCGCAAATAGGTAATCATAGTGATGAATGTCAGAAGGGATAATTTGGCGAGCCCTGTGATTCATTTCTATCCCATTTTTCTTAGCAGATTTTATGGTTCTAGGGTCAGGTAATTCACCGGCATGCCAGTTGCCTGTCCCACAAGAATCGACTTGGAAGTGGGTGTGCAAAGAATGCTTATCCAAATAGTGTAAAAATAATGCTTCAGCTAATGGACTTCTACAAATATTCCCTAAGCAAACAAACAATACTTTCATAACTTACATTCTACCCATTTCAACTCGCGTACTTTTGGATCCATTACACTTTTTAGCGGAACCACAAGAAGATAAAACTATTAAACAAACGGCAGTTAATACAATTAAAAATTTCATTGTTGCAATATTAATTTATTTAAATGAAAACGAAAACTTGTGTATTTTATTTGAAACATAGCTAAAAAAGTCGCAAAAGATGTAATTTTGTGTTTTTAAGGATTGAACTCACCTACTATAAAATATGGCTTACTGATTTATTTTGTGTGTTTGTCTATGTCCATTTCCTCCGCTCAATTTATCACACTTGAGTATAAAAACAATCCTTTAAATTATCCCTACAATGCCAGAATTGACTCCAGTCAACTGAATAATGCATTGTCTCAATTCAAGAATTATTATCTTTCCAATGGTTTTTTGGGATTTAGTTACGACTCCATTCTATTTCAAGATTCAATTTGTAAAATCAATAACTTTTTAGGCGAGCGCTATCGTATTAAATCAATTGCTTACAACCTATCCAACCAAAAGAAAATTTACCCAATTAAAACCTCCTATTTTGATACCCTTCAATTGAAAAGCCATATTGATTATATTCTTTCTCAACTTGAAAATAGCGGATATCCATTTAGTAAAGTTAATGTAAAAATAGACCAATTAGATTCTAATGGCCTCAATTACCATTTGGAAATAAACAAAGGCCCTCTTTTTACATACGACACACTCCATATTGAAGGCGAACGTTTGTTAAAATCTAATTTCCTAGAAGCTTATTTGGGTATCAAAAACAAGAGTCCCTACAATGAAACCTTATTTAAGAAAGTAAATGGAAAAATCAATCAATTGCCGTTTGTTTCCTCCGAACGAACACCACTTGTTGCTTTTATTGAAGGCGGATTAGCCAAACCTTACATCTATTTAAAAAAGAAAAAAGCAGACCAAATTAATGGGATTATTGGTTTAGCTCCCGGCAATAATTCCACTCAATCATTTGTTTTTACAGGTGAGTTTTTACTCAAACTCAATAATCTATTTAAAAGCGCAAAGTCCATCCATTTGAATTGGAGAAGTTTTAATGCTAGGTCGCAGGAATTAAAAGCGCAAGCCAATTTACCTTATCTGTTTGCCAAACCAATTGGACTTGATTACAGTTTAGATTTTTTGAAATTTGACACCCTTTATACCAGTGTACAAAACCAAATAGGGTTTAAGTATTATACCTCAGGATTAAATGGCATAAAAGCATTTTATCAAACCTCCATTACCAATTTAAACAGTGTGGATACTTTCGCAATTAGAGTAAATAAGAGATTACCAAGCATTCATTCTATTTCTAACAACAGATATGGACTAGAAGGATATTACAATCAACTGGATTATATTTTTAATCCTCAAAAAGGTTGGATTATAGACGGTCAATTGCTAGTGGGAAGCCGAACTTTGTTGAGGGATAATATTATTTCTCAGGTAAAATTTGAAAATCAGAAAACACTGTATGACTCTATCAAACTCAGAACAACACAGTTGTTTTATAAAATAAAATACGATCATTTTTTTAAATTGGGCAATAGTAGTACGTTTAAATTAGGGGTTTATATGACCCAAATAGTGAGTGACAATCTGTATTTTAATGAATTATTAAGAGAAGGAGGGATAAATTCCTTAAAAGGTTTTAATGAACAGAGTATATTTGCAAGCAATTTTAACATGTTAGACGTAGAATATCGCTATTTAATTTCCAAAGACTCTTATTTTAAGGTGTTTTGGAATGGGGCGTACTATGAAAACAAGCAGGTAGAATTAGGGAACAACACCGTTTCTGATTTTCCATGGGGTTTTGGTGTTGGCGGACAAATAGAAACGGGTGCAGGTGTTTTGTCAATAGTATATGCACTTGGTAAAGAAAAAAACAATCCATTTGATTTAAGAACAGGAAAAATACATTTTGGGATTAGTAACTTTTTTTAAAAAAACGCTGTTTGGATTAGCAATGTTTTTACCATTGTTAATGTATTCGCAGGAAACTACTCCTGCCGATACTTCTTTGGAATACGACAACCAAGCGTTTATAGAATATTATTTTAACGAACGTGCTTTACAAATAGAACAACAGTTACTTATAGAATACGCCGACAGTTTGCTTGATGACACCTTGGTAATTAAAGACACTCTTTTCTACCATTCATTTATAGGATTTGACAAAGGCACATATTTGAACTCCAAAAGAAATATTCGCAAAAGTTTATTGGCTTCACAAAATCCCCCAATTAGAAAAAACCTGAATAATTATGTGGTGTTTGCTTGGTTGATAATGATTCTGTTTTTAATGATTCAGTTTAAAAGAATTTTTCCCAACCAATACTATTTAATTACAAAATCTACTTTTAATCAAATCAACTTTGATGATTTTATTGAATCTCAAAACAACAACTTCACATTAAGTAAATACCTTACTTGGCTTATCATTAGTCAAATTATCAGTATTGGTTTATTTGCCCACTTTAATCAGCAAGCCCTTTTTAGCCATATAAATCCATGGTTGCTTATTTTGTATATAAATGGACTTACTTTAGCAATTTTTATATTAAACCAACTTTTTAAAATGTTGTTCTCTTATGCTTTTAATCAATTGTCATTACAAGAGCATTACGCCATTATATACAGGATACATTCCTATGTTTTTGCAATTATCTTTTTACCAATATTACTGATAATATACTATCAATTTCCTCAATTTTTAAAAAATGGTATGATATACTTATTGTCCATTTATCTATTATTAGTATATGTATTTAGTATCATTAAATTTGTCACTTCATCGCAATTTTTGAAAAGTGGTTCAATTTTAATTTTAATTTTGTACATTTGCAGCTTCGAAATTTTACCATTAGTGGTGTTAATAGCATCGATAACAAAGTTTATGAATTTATGACCAAACACGGCAAGATTAAAACCATTCTAATATCGCAAAACAAACCGGAACCTGGCAAGAAATCAATTTTTGATGACTTATCTACCAAATATAAGATAAAAATCGATTACAGGTCTTTTATTCAAGTTGAACCTGTTCATGGTCGCGAAGTAAGAAAAAATAAAGTTAACATACTGAATCACACAGCAGTTATATTTAATTCAAAAAATGCAGTTGACAATTTTTTTCGTGTCGTTGAAGAATTAAGAGTTGAACTTCCTCAGGATATGAAATATTTCTGTGTTACTGAAGGCATTGGCTTATACATTCAAAAATATATTTTCTTGAGAAAACGCAAAGTATTTTCTCCTAAACTAAATACAGAAGCAGATTTCTTAAATTTATTGCTTGCTCACAAAACCGAAAAATATCTTTTTCCGTGTTCAGATATTCGCAAAGCCACTATTTTAGACTTTTGCGCTAAAAACAAAATCAATATCGTAGAAAGCTGTATGTATAAAACGGTTTCTGCCGATTTGAGCGATTTGGAAGATGTTTTTTATGATGCTATTGTCTTTTTCAGCCCAGCAGATATTAAATCCTTGTTTGATAATTTCCCTGATTTTAAGCAGAATAACACCCGTTTGGCTGCCATTGGCGAATCTACTCAATTAGCACTTATAGAACATCAGTTGGTATGTGATATTCAAGCGCCAACTAAGGAGAACCCTTCCATTGTAAAAGCATTAGAAGCCTATATCAAAGAGGTAAACGCTTAATCAACTTTTACACAATGTATCACTGTTTTTTGCCCTAAATGAGGACAAACAAACAAATAATTATTTCCCCCTTCTTTCAAACCTAATTTTTTGTAAACTTCTTCAGTTTTTATTCCCAAACCTCTGCTTTTAATATTGGCCTTGGTTATTTTTTCTGTTTTTAAGTAATTTTTAAACTGTTGGTTGAATATTTGTACACTTACTATTTTAAAAACACGACCTATACAATTGGGAAAATATTGGCTAGTAATATAAAATGGAACTGCATAATCAACTGCAAGCCATTCATTTTCAAAAGCATACTGATGATTTAATCGGGCTTTTACCAAAGAGGCACCTGTCTCATAAAAATAACCTGACAAATTTTGGGCAAGTGCAGGACGTGAGTATGAGTTGGCAAACAAATATTTAACTTCTTGATAATGTGTATTTTCAATGTTTACACAAATTAAATGGATTGCCTTATCATCTACATCCTTCTCAAAATTTACATGAATCAACATTTCCTTCATTTCACCTTTCAAGCTAATAAAGTAAATAGATTCAATCTGATTTAATTCATTAATCGCCATTTGATGGTCGTACATAGGCGAACATTTTATATAAAGGTGATTAGTAATGCGTTGAATATGTGACAATAATGCAATAATATTGGGCTGATGTTCGGACAACAAAATTTCTCTTTTCCCGTCATTTCTACGATCGGGGTCGGTATAAACTGCCTCAAAAAAACCATTACACTCTTTAACATAAGCAGTGGCGTCGGCGGTTATTCTTTGAACGTTTTGAACTTGGAGTTGATTAAAATTAAAATCAACTAAATCATTCACATCTTCTTCTATTTCCACAGAAACAATGTGTTTAAAATTGGGAGAAAAGGCCCATTCGTCCACACCCAAGCCACCTGCCAAAACCAATAAGTTATCTCCTTTTATCAAAGTAGATTTGAATAAAGCGACGTATTCTGCGGTGGCTTGTTCTAATAGTTTCTTAGTAAAAAAACAATTCTTTGTTGAAAAAGAAGGTAGTTTTTCTAGCCCTATTTTCTTTAAGTTCAATTGTTCAGCAACGAATGATGCGAGTTTCCCATGAATTGACCCATATTTGAAGATAAATTTATCGTATCCTAATTTTTGAGCTTCATCTTGCAAAAAATATATTTCGTTATTTGAAAGTATTGTTTTAATTTTGTTAATTAATCTATTTTTAAAATTTATATGAAAAAAATTTCAACTTTGGTCATTACTATTTCTCTTGTTTTAATGGCTGTTTCATGTGGGGGAAGAAAAGACAGATGCCCATCAGTTGGCTACAAAATTAACACAAGTCCGTTAATTACCAATATCTTAAAATAAATGAACTGGATAGAATTGTCCGACCTTGAACAGGTTGATCAAATTATTCAGCAATCGGCCTTAAAACCTCAATTAATTTTCAAGCACAGCACCCGTTGTTCAATAAGTTCAATGGTAAAAGACCGTTTGGAAAGACAATGGAAAATTCATTTAGATGAATTCCCTATCTATTATTTAGATTTAATCAGATACCGTTCAATATCAAATCATCTTGCTGATAAATTTGGTGTGATACATGAATCACCACAGTTACTTATCATTGAAAATGGAGATTGTGTATTTGATTGTAGCCATTCTGATATTTCAGTTTCAGCAATAGAAACTAAGCTTCAGAAACTGAGTTAAAACTCAATTTTATATTTTGAAAAATATCAGGATGTAAACTTTTGGCAACAGGACAAGTGTGAGCTGTTCTTTCAAAAATAGTTCTGTGTTTTTCATCCAAAGGCTGTTCGGTTAGTATATTTACAAAAACATCTATTTGAACAATTCTTCTTGGCGCATCAGTACTCATTATTTTTTTCACAGTTGCCTCAGAGCCTTTCATTTCAATACCATTGTTTTGAGCATAAATACCAATAACCGTAAGCATACATGAGGCCAAAGAAGTTGCGGCCAAATCGGTAGGAGAAAACACCTCCCCTTTACCTTGATTATCTAAGGGCGCATCAGTTACAATAGTATTTTGTGATTGTAAATGTTGGGCATTTGTTCTTAATTCACCTAAATATATTACCTTTGAAGTATTCATTATTTTTGATGCAAACATACAAAAATTACTTTTACAGTTTATTAAAACTATGGATGATATTTACCATTCTGAATGTGCAATCTCAGGAAATGTATGACATTACTTTTGATGATTCACATTATAAAGGCGGTATTTTCAGTAGTGGCTACAGCAATGGTATTTACTTTAGAAATGGAGTCAATATCAACAAAAAGCTATTAAGAACTTATGAAATTAATATTGGACACATCAAACATTTCAAAGAAAAGAGTATTTTAAACCAGAGAATTGGCAACACTACGCCTTATATATTTGGCAAATTAAACCGATTGTATGTTTTGAGACCTATGATAGGGGTTTCAAAAACAATTTCAGAAAAAAAATCCAAAAACAATATTGGCGTTGTTTTTTTTGGAGGAGTTGGACCAATACTAGGATTTTTAAAACCTGTTTATGTAGATATAGATGTTTTTGACACAAGTGGAACAAATGCAAGTAGCACATTAAGTGTTAGATATAATCCATTAACGACACCACAAAACAGAATACTTGGATACTCTTCATTTGGCAAGGGCATAGAAGATACTAAAATAATAAGTGGAATTTGCTTTAAATCTGGCATATCCTTCGATTGGGGGACATATCGTTCAGATTTTAAATCTATAGAATTAGGAATTCAATTGGATTATTTTCCTAGTCGCCCTAAAATAATGGACGAAATAAAAAACAAAACCATTTTTTCTGGGTTTTACATTAGCTTTGCATTTGGTAAAAATTATTAAAAAATGTCTGAAATACTTTTAGAAAAACCCAATAAAAGAACCAAACCAGATTGGTTAAAAATACAAATTCCTTCGGGGGTAGAATACGCTGCTGTTAAAAAAATTGTTCAAACTCACAAATTACATACTATTTGCGAAGACGGCAGGTGTCCAAACATGGCAGAATGTTGGGGTGCAGGAACGGCAACTTTCATGATTTTGGGAAATATTTGTACCAGAAGTTGTTCATTTTGTGCGGTTGCCACAGGCAGACCCACGGAATATGATATGGATGAACCAAAAAGGGTTGCTGAAGCTGTCAAATTAATGAAAGTAAAACATTGTGTCATTACTTCAGTGAACAGAGATGAGTTAAAAGACAAGGGTGCAAGTGTTTGGGCGGCTACTATCAGAGAAGTTAAGAAAGAAAATCCTGGAGTTACTATGGAAACATTGATTCCGGACTTTAAAGCACAATGGGATTTGCTTGAAATGGTTGTTAATGAAAAACCAGAAGTAGTAAGTCACAATATGGAAACAGTAGAAAGATTATACAGAATAGTTCGTCCACAAGCTAAATATGAAAGAAGTTTGGAACAAATTAAAAGAACCAAAGAATTAGGCCGAAGAACAAAAAGCGGCATAATGTTAGGTTTAGGAGAAACTGAAGAAGAGGTTTTTAAAGCTATGGACGATTTATTACTACATGGATGTGACGTTTTAACCCTTGGTCAGTACTTACAGCCGACCAAAATGCATTTAAAAGTTGAAGAATATGTAAGTCCAGAAAAATTCAAAATGTATAAGGAAGTTGGTGAAAATAAGGGCTTTAGTATTGTAGAAAGTGGCCCAATGGTTCGTTCTTCATACCATGCAGAAAAGCACATTTAAAAAAAAGTTGACAACTAAAAATAAAAATCCTAAATTTGAAAATTGTTTAAGTTAAAAAATATTAATTTATGAAAAAAAGAATCCTTTACCTCAGTGTATTTTTTGTGATTTTATCAACCTTGTTTGTTTCAATCAGTTCAAAGAAAAGTGACTACGTTACACGTAACGAGAGTCAAATGAAAACCTTATATTCTTACGTAGTTCCAGGCGGAAAGAAAGCTGCTGGAATGTCTGAATATTTCAACTCTATTCGTACAAATATTGCAACAGGAACAGTGAGTCCAGAAGAGTATTTTAATGCATTAAACGCATCAAATCAAGTAAGTTCTAAACGTGCTATCAATGCAACATGGAATGAATTAGGTCCAGATAACGTTGGTGGAAGAACAAGAGCATTTTTACAAGACAAAGATACTTCCTCTGTAATGTATGTAGGAGGTGTTAGTGGTGGATTATTTAAATCAACAACTAGAGGGTCTTCTTGGTTTCCTGTAAATGACCAACAAGAAAACTTAAATGTTGCTAGCATTACACAAAACTCAAATGGTATCATTGTATACGGAACTGGTGAAGGTCAATTCGTATCTGTTGATGGAACTTTGAGAGGTACTCCTGGTTTCCAAGGGTTTGGAATGTTTATTTCTACAAACAGAGGTCGCACATTTACAAATATTCCTTCAACTAGAAATTTTGGAAATATTAGTTCATTGGCTTCTGAACCTGCAGAATTTGGTTCTAGAATTTATGCTTCAACAGATGCAGGTGTTCAATATTCAGATGATGGATTAACTTGGACTAGAGGAAGAACTGGCGCTTCAAAAGAAGTTAAAGTTGCAAGTAATGGTCATATATATGCGCAAATTGGTAGTAATATTTTCAAAAGCTCAGACAGAGGTTCTAATTGGACAACTGTTACTCCTGAAAACATTAGTTTTCAACGTGCTTCTATAGCTATTTCTCCTGAAGATCCAAACTATGTATATTTAATGACTTCAAACAATTCATCTAGACTAGAAGGTGTTTACCGTTCTACAGATGGTGCTGCTACTTGGACGAAAATCATTAACACAGGTTCTGTTTATTTTGATCCACTTTCTAACGCATTACAAGGTCAAGGTAATTTTAATAATGTTATTACTGTAAATCCAAAAGATAAAAACCACATCATAATGGGTGGTGTTTACTTAGCAGAATGGAAATTAAACTCTAATCCAAGATACATAGCCTCTTTGAATGATTTTGGTGGAGCAAATCCAACTTATGTTCACGCAGACAAACACGTGTTACAGTGGGACATGACAACAAACCCACCTACATTGATTATAGGTTCTGATGGTGGATTAGCGTTCAGTTCAGACAACTTAAGAACATATTCTCAAAAGAACTTTGGATTCAATGCAACACAGTTTTACTATGTGGCAGCCGACTATAATGGCAATGTAACTGGAGGTACCCAAGATAATGGTTCTCAATACATCAATAAAAAAGGAAATACCACAAAATCTGCTGTTGAAATAAGAGGCGGAGATGGTTTTACTTCTCAAATTTCAACTAAAGATAATTCAATCATTTTTTCTTCTTCTTATTATGGTAGTATCACAAGATCAAAAGATTTTGGAAGAACCCAATTATGCGTATGGGACCGTCGTATCGCAAGAGCATTTAGTGGATTAACAGATACTGCAGAATATTGTGCACACAATAATCCTTCAACTTGGGCTCCATTTAATACCAAATATATCCTTTGGGAACACCCTGATTATGAAAACAAACAATCAAGATTGTTCTTTGCAAGATATGGTCAAGTATGGATGGCAGAGGATATCACAAACTTTGACAAAGAACCAAATTGGTATTTAATTGCTAATTCTCAAGGAAACGGTGAAGTTTGGGATATGGAAGTTACTCCTGATGGAAGTTCTTTATTTATATCTAATAGTAGTACAATATGGAGAGTAGATGGTTTAAATACTGCTACTTACTTGCCTTTTTCACCTGAATTGTCTATTCCTCCAGGAATTACAATGACTAACTTGAATTTCAATTCTGGTGGTCGTTCGATTACTTCTGTGAACTTAGATCCAAGAAATTCAAATAAAGCATTAATCACAATTGGTAACTATGGTGGTGGAAGTCACGTATTTGTAGGAAATGATATGTTAGGTACTCCTAGTTATACAAACATAACTAATAATATTCCTGACATGCCTGTTTACGATGGTATTATTACTTACGCAAGTTCAAACTCATACTTTGTTGGAACTGATTTAGGAATTTTTGCTAGTGATGACGGCGGAAATACTTGGACTTCACAAAGTGTAAATAGTAAATTCCCTAGAGTTCCTACTTTATCTTTAAGACAATTCTATTTCCCATACAAGAGTCAAGGTGCTATTTATGCAGGAACACACGGTAGAGGCTTTTTTGAATGTGTTCAATACAGAACTTCACTGAAAGAAGGTGTTTCTAAAAAATTAACTCAGGCATTTTCAGCTTATCCAAATCCAGCAAATGACATAGTAACTGTAAAATTTGATTCTCCAGTTAATGAGAAAGTAACCCTAAATGTAATAGACATCAATGGTAAAGTGACATACTCACATACCCACTTAGCTCATGTTGGAACAAATAGTGTATCTTTCGAAACTGCTTCTATTAAATCAGGTGTTTATGTTATCACAAGCACTGGTTCAAAAGGTGGAAACACAAATAACGGTTCTATAAAACTAGTTATTAGAAGATAATTAAAATAAAATACATTGAAAATCCGCACTCCAAAATAGTGCGGATTTTTTTTTAATAACTATTTGATTTGTTGTAGGGTTAAACTTATTTTGCGGTAGAAAAAATGCTTATAGCTAAAACCAATAAAGAACTTAAAAAATTCTTAGAAAACTCAGATATAAATCAAAAAATTGGTTTTATTCCAACTATGGGCGCTTTGCACCTTGGTCATTTAAAACTGATAGAAAAAAGTAAAAAAGAAAATCTATTTACAGTGGTTTCTATCTTTGTAAACCCCAAACAGTTTAACAATAAAGAAGATTTTAATAAATACCCAATTACTATCAATGAAGATATAGAATTACTCAAATCTATAAATTGTGATTTATTATACATTCCAACCTATGAAGAAATATACCCTTCTGGGATGACTAATGTTGATATTCCATTACACAATTTGGATAAGGTATTTGAAGGTGAGAAAAGGCCCGGACATTTTGCTGGAGTTGCAGCTGTAGTTTACCGTTTATTTAGTTTGGTAGATCCACACAAAGCCTTTTTTGGATTAAAAGATTTTCAACAATGCCTAGTGATTAAAAATTTGCGAGACCAATATTTTAAAAACATTAGACTTAAATTTTGTCCTACGATTAGAGAAAAAAGTGGCCTAGCAATGAGTTCTAGAAACAAAAGACTGAGTAAAGAGGGTCTTAAAGTAGCTTCTAACATCTACAAAGCAATGAAAGAAGTGAAATCAAATTTCAATAAAATTGACATAAATACAGCACTAAATGAGGGATTAAAATTATTAAAACAATATCCCATACAAATTGATTATTTTTCGGTGGCTAATAAGCACACACTTAAACCAAATAAGCAGTGGATGCCTGTCAGAAATAATGTTTTGTTGGTTGCAGTAATTATAGAAGATGTTAGACTTATCGATAATATGGTTATTTAAACAATGAATTTCACCGAAAAACACACAGATTATCTGCAAAAACTTAATGAGAGTTTAGCTCATTTCAAAGACCTTTCTTTGGCTAAAAAAAGACTTAGTTTTTGGCGATGGAAGGCAAGCGAAAATCTTGATAAGCTATTGTTTGAGTTTGATACAAATGTCAAAAAAACGGATGGAAAAATAACATGGTGTCCAGACAATGCAAGTACCATTGAAACAATAAATAAACACCTTAAAGGATTTGACAAAATCAATTTTCATAGACATGTTGGTTTACAATCTGTCCTTTTAGACATTGATTCAGATACAATTAAAAGTCACCAACAAGCAGATGTAGTGGTTACCGATGCAAAATTTATCATTGCAAATACAGGTAATATTTATTGTTCGTTTTACAGTGTTGAAGAGTATTTACAAGTTGTAAATGCTAAAAAAGTAATTATTATTGCAGGAATTGACACCATATTGAGTCATCAAAATGAACTACCCCTATCTAAATTACTCTATTCTGTATATGAAACAGGTTCGTTGAGTTATCCTGCCGAGCTGTTGTGCAGACCAGGAAAGTTAAGAGGCTTTAATGCTGAAATAATTTTGATAATAACCGATAATAACAAAAGTAAACTGTTAGAAATTCCAGCTCATAGACCATTATTTAGTTTATTGAATTTTGTTTTACCATCAGTTTGTCCTATTCAAGCTACTGAAAATAAAGAAGATAATCCCAAAGATTTAGACTCATTGCAATATTTTCTGTACCCCTTCATGAACGGATTAAAAACTTATTCTTCAATTATTTACAATAATTATGGGTTTAAACATCTTTCGGAATATTTGCCGTATGATTTAAACTTATACGAACAAGTAATGGAAGCACGTGCCTCCATTAAAGAAGATGAAAAAACAAGCACATTCCTTAGTTTATTAAATCCTAGTTCAGCACAGTTAGCAACACAACCCAACAAATTTAGTCAAGCAACTAAGTTTAAAAAATTTGCAACAGAGCAGTTTTTTGGACCTATTAATTCCTAAGATTTTCCTTGGGCATCAATAACTGCAACTGCAACCATATTTACAATTTCTCTTATTGAGCTTCCTAATTGCAAGAAATGCACTGACTTATTAAATCCTAATAATACAGGTCCCATGCTTTCAGAATGACCAAAACTTTGAGCAAATTTATAGGCAATATTTCCTGAAGCAAGATTCGGAAATATAAAGGTATTTACATCCTTGTCAACTAAGGTACTAAAGGGGAAGTTTTCTTTTAATAAATCATTATTCATGGCGAAATTAGCTTGAACATCTCCATCAATGGTTATTTCGGGATTGTTTTTATGAAGATAAGTAACGGCTTTACTAACTTTTTCAGGCACTTCACCTTTGGCACTTCCAAAATTACTATAACTCAACAATGCGATATTAGGTTTAACGCCCAACTTAATTATTTCAGCATGAGTACTCTTAGCTATTTCGACCAATTCTTCGGCGGTAGGATCTATATTTACAGTGGTATCTGCAAAAAAGTAAGGTCCTTTTTTGGTCATAATAATGTACATACCTGCAATTTTAGTAATCCCTTCTTCCTTACCAACAATTTGCATTGCAGGTTTTAACGAACGAGGGTAATTTTTAGTTAACCCCGAGATAAACGCATCGCCCTCCCCTTGATTTACCATCATACAACCATAATAATTTCTATCACGCATCAACTTGATAGATTCATAAATATTAACTCCTTTTCTTTGGCGTTTATCAAAAAACAACTGACCGTATTCCTCTCTTTTAGCATCTTCCAAAAGAGGGTCAATAATTGATACCTCACCTAAATCAATGGCATTGTCTAACAATAGTGCTTGTATTTTTTCTTTATTCCCTAATAAAATAGGAATTGCAATACCCTCTTCTTTACAAATTTGAGCTGCTTTTAGAATTTTAACATTATCAGCTTCGGCAAAAACCACACGTTTTGGATTTTGTCTTGCCCTAGTCATCATTCTTCGGATAAAGCGATTGTCGAGACCTAACCTGTTTCTAAGTTCAAGTTTATAATTCTCCCAATTGGCAATAGGATGTTTAGCTACACCACTGTCCATAGCAGCTTTAGCCACAGCAGGACTCACACATTCAATTAATCTTGGGTCGATTGGTTTCGGGATAATATAAGTCCTACCGAATTCAACATTGCTTTCATTGTAAGCTTTCATTACAGTGTCAGGCACAGGTTCTTTGGCCAACTGAGCAATGGCTCTGACAGCAGCTAATTTCATTTCCTCATTGATAGTAGTTGCTCTTACGTCGAGCGCTCCTCTAAAAATAAAAGGAAACCCAAGCACGTTATTCACTTGATTAGGATAATCGCTTCTACCGGTTGCGAAAATGATATCTGGTCGAGCGCTAATGGCCAATTCATAAGAAATTTCAGGGTCGGGATTCGCCATTGCAAAAACAATAGGATCGCTAGCCATACTTTTAATCATGTCTTGAGTAAGAATATCAGCTTTAGACAATCCTACAAAAACATCAGCACCTTTCATAGCATCTTCAAGTGTTTCAATAGTAGTTTCTGTAGCAAAATAAGTTTTATATTTATCCAAATCAGTTCTGCTGGTTCTAAGAGTACCTTTACTATCCAGCATTAATACATTTTCTTTTTTTACACCAAGTGCAATAAACAATTTGGAACAACTCATGGCACTTGCACCTGCGCCATTTACCACCATTTTAATGTTTTCTATTTTTTTACCAGTTATTTCAAGGGCATTCAACAAAGCAGCACCACTAATGATAGCGGTTCCGTGTTGGTCATCATGCATAATTGGAATTTTAAGCGCTTTTTTAAGTTGTTCTTCAATTTCAAAACACTCGGGTGCTTTAATATCTTCCAAATTAATACCACCAAAAGTAGGTTCTAAAGCTTTAACACATGCAACAAAACTGTCAATATCTTTTGTATTAAGCTCAATATCAAAAACATCAATATCTGCAAAAATTTTGAAAAGAACGCCTTTTCCTTCCATAACAGGTTTGGAAGCTTCGGGACCAATATCACCCAAACCGAGAACTGCAGTTCCATTTGTTATAACAGCAACTAGGTTCCCTTTTGCTGTATATTTATAGACATCTTCTACATTTTCTGCAATCATAAGACATGGTTCTGCCACCCCTGGGGAGTATGCAAGACTAAGGTCACGCTTAGTTTGAGTTGGTTTTGTAGATATCACTTCAATTTTACCTGGACGTCCTGTGCTGTGGTAATCTAATGCATCCTGTTGTTGTTTTGTTGTAGACATAATATCAACTGCGAATTAAGTACAATTTTTTTTGAAAATGTTAATTATTTATCATTTTAAATTAGTAATTTAGCGTTCTAATTAATTTAATCAATTATGAAACAGATAATAAGCCTTTTCTATTTATGTTTCATGTGTATTTCGCTTGATGCACAATCTTTTAAAATAAAATTAACTGAACATACTTTTAATGTTGAATCGGTTGCTTATTCTTTAGACGGGAAGCTATTGGCGAGTGGAAGTGCAGATGGGGTTATTCACATTTACGAATTAGATTCGTTTGGAATTCCCAAAATAAAACAAACTTTTAATGGCCATTTGGGTTCTGTAACTCGTTTGGTATTCTCTAAAAACAGTAAATATTTGGTTAGTTCTAGCAAAGATTATTCTTGTCGATTATGGAACATTGATACCCCAAGTATGAGTAAAGTTTTTAATATTCACATGGAACCTGTAACCTCGGCGTTTTTGGATCCTTCCATGACTTATTTAGTTACTTCAAGTATTGATGGCAACATAAAACTAACCCATTTAAGAGATAATAAAAAGAATAAAACCATTAAAATGGGCGGTCCTATCAATGATTTAAAATTAAGCAGTGATAGAAAATATTATTATGTCGCATTAAAAGGGGGCATCATTAAGAAAATTGAGGCAATTGGTAAAAACGAAGAATTATTGACTTTTACAGGACATGGAGATGAGGTGAACATGTTGGATTTATCTCCTGTTGCTGGTTTTATGGCCAGTGCAAGTCATGACAAAAGCATTATTATTTGGGACATTAATACGGGTAAGCAAGTGAAAAAATTAAGTGGCTTTGAATGGAAAGTTACTTGCTTACAATACAGTTCTGATGGCCGTTATATCATTGGTGGTTGCAACGATGGTTCAACAAAACTATTCGAAGTTGAAACAAGCAAGCACATTGCTGATTTTAAAGAAATGGGTAAAAATGTCCGTTCTGTTTCTTTTTGTAAAAACGGAAAGCAAATTGCGATTGCTACACACATGGATGGCAATATTTTAGGTTCCCTTATTTACAATACAGGCGTTGAATGTGTTACTAAATCAAGCTCTGTTCAAAAAGCACCAAGTAAAAACACTAAAACTACTGTAAAGAAAACTACCGCAAGCAAATAACAATGAATCCAAACAGCATAGAATCGAGCAAAGCACCTGAACCAGTGGGATTATACCCTCACGCGAAACGAGTTGGAAATTTACTATTTTTAAGTGGTGTAGGCCCAAGAGAAAGAGGCACCAAAATTATTCCGGGTGTCGAATTAGATGAGAATGGCAAAATTAAAAGTTATGACATCGCTAAACAATGTCACAGTGTGTTTCAAAACATTCGCTACATACTTGAAGATTCAGGAAGTAGTTGGGATAATATCGTAGATGTTACGGTTTTTTTAACCAACATGAAAGATGATTTTCCTATCTACAATAAAATTTGGGCTGAGTATTTCAGTGAAAATCCCCCTTGTAGAACGACTTTAGAAATCAATTGTTTACCAACGCCAATTGGCATTGAGTTAAAAGTAATAGCTACTATTTAAAAAGTAAAAGTAGTTCCTTCCTTACCGTCTTTCAGTTCAATTCCAATTTCTGCTAATTGGTTTCTGATAGCATCCGAAACTGCGTAGTTTTTAGACTCCTTTGCTTGTTTTCGCAACTCAATCACGAGTTTCATTACACCCTCTAATTTTTCATTACCTTGACTTGCCTCTTTTTGCAGTCCTAACAAGTCAAAAACATAAGAATTATATAAACTTTCTAATTTAATATAATCCTCATTATTAATAGTTTGACTTCCATTATCTATATTATTAATTAATGTAACTAATTCAAACAAATGAGCTATTAAAATAGGGGTATTTAAATCATCCGCTAATGCTTCGAAACATTTGGTTTCCAAACTATCTATGTCAACAGTGGATACATTACTTATTTTGAGTTGTTTGATTGTATCAGAAGCTGCCAACAATCTATTAAGTCCTTTTTCTGAGGCTTTTAATGCTTGGTTGCTAAAGTCGAGTGTTCCTCTGTAATGCGCTTGGAGAACAAAGAACTTAAGGGTCATTGGAGAATAGGCTTGTTCCAATAAAGCATTATTTCCACTAAAAAACTCATCAATTGCGATGCCATTGTTTAGGGATTTTGCCATTTTTTGACCATTTACAGTAATCATGTTGTGGTGCATCCAATAACGGGCTGGTTGTGCACTTGAACATGCAACCGACTGAGCAATTTCTGATTCATGGTGAGGGAACAACAAATCCAATCCTCCTCCATGAATATCAAAAGTTTCGCCTAGATATTTTTTACTCATAGCCGAACATTCTATATGCCAACCCGGAAAACCTTTACCCCAAGGACTACTCCATTGCATAATATGCTCAGGACCAGCTTTTTTCCAAAGTGCAAAATCATTAGGACTTCTTTTCTCGGATTGTCCTTCTAGTTCGCGCGTTTCATTTCCTGCACCTGCTAACAAATCTTCGACTATTCGTCCCGACAAACGGCCATAATCATTGGTTTGACTGAACTTAATAACATCAAAATAAACAGAACCATTCACTTCATAAGCAAAACCATTTTGTATAATAGTTTCAATCATTTCAATTTGTTCAATAATATGACCACTAGCACGCGGTTCAATAGAAGCTGGCAAAACATTCAAAGATTGCAGCATTTTATGGTAACTATCAGTATAAAACTGGGCAATTTCCATTGGTTCTAACTGCTCAATTTTGGCTTTTTTAGCAATTTTATCTTCGCCCTCATCCCCGTCATTTACCAAATGTCCGACATCGGTTATATTTCTTACAAACCTTACTTTGTACCCACAAAACTTAAGGAAACGGTGAAGCACATCAAACACAATAGGACCACGTGCATGACCTAAATGAGGATTTCCATAAACCGTTGGACCACAAACATAAATACCAACAAAAGGAGCATTTATTGGCTTAAAACTCGCCAAATTTTTAGAATAAGTATCAAATATTTTAAGGTCTTTCATGCAAATAATATTGAATGCAAATTAATGCAAAAAAAACCTATTTTTGTAGGCTATATATCAAAACAAAGCCATTATATGAAACAAATTGTTTTAAGTTTACTGTTTTTAATCACAGCACAATGTATCAATGCTCAAAAAAATGCAAAGGATACTGTACTTTTTAACTATGGAAAAAACACTGTTACTGTTCAGGAATTCAGAAAAGGATTAACCAAAAATGAAAAACCAGGAGACGTTTATACTGAGGCAGGTATTTTAGAATACCTAAATTTGTACAAAAAATTTAAGTTAAAAGTTCAAGATGCTTATGACCAAGGCATTGACACTACGGAAGGTTTCAAAGCTGAATTATCTTCATACCGCAAGCAAATTGCTAAACCATACTTAACCGACAGGGTTGTAAATGACAAATTGGTGAATGAAGCATACCAACGCATGCTTAACGAGGTAAATGCTAGTCATATTTTGGTGTTTACCAAACCCGATTCATCTCCTGAGGATACTTTAGCAGCTTTCAAAAAAATAAACATGATTTTACGTCAGATAGATTCTGGTAAAATATCATTTGACGATGCCGCTATGCAATACAGTGAAGATCCAACTGCTAAAGAAAACAAAGGAGGATTAGGCTACTTTAGTGCTTTTCAAATGATTTATGAATTTGAAAATCAAGCTTATAATACCCCTGTTGGCAAAATCTCGAAAGTCTTTCGCACTGAATTTGGTTATCATATTTTAAAAGTAAATGATTCTCGTCCTTCAAAAGGGGAAATAACTGTTAAGCACATCATGATTCAAACGAACCCTAGACCTGCACCAGAGGAATTGGCAGAAGCTGAGGCAAAAATCAATGAAGTATATAACAAATTACAAAAAGGGGACAAATTTGAAATCTTGGTTCAACAGTATTCTGAAGATGCAAACACTGTTGTAAAAAATGGTGAAATGCCAGCCTTTACAATGACTAGTTCTAGATTACCAGAAAACTTTAAAAGAACCTCTTTTGACTTGAAAAATGACGGTGACTACAGCAAACCTATCCTAACCAGTGGTGGTTATCATATTATCAAAAGAGTATCACTAAAACCAATTGACTCTCTTAAATTTATAAAACCTACTCTCCTCAATAAAATAAACAGAGATAGTAGACAATATCAAAACACTTTGGCTGTTTACAATAAAGCACGTAACTATTACAAAGTAAAAGAAAACAAAAAGAGCTTAAGTACTTTGCAAAAACTACTAAGTCAAGATATTGTTTCAGGTGTTTATCAGCATGAAGTAAGTAAGGAGAAAAATAAAAAACAGATGAAGTTTGTTTTATTTACACTTACTAAAATCAAAAAAGCATACACATTCGAAGATTTTTCTATTTGGTTAAATGATGCCATCAGACCAAGTAATAACAAAAGTTTTGAAGCGACCGTAAAAAACTATTACGAAGCTTACAAGATGAATACAATAATGGAATATTACGAAAATGACCTTGAGAATATCAATGATTCATTTGCGTCGTTGTACAAAGAATACAAAGAAGGTATCCTATTGTTTACGCTGACTGATAAAAAAGTATGGACCAAAAGTGTAGAAGACAGTGTTGGATTAAAAGCATTTTATAATGACAATGCAAGCAAATATATCTTCAAAGACAGATACGATGCTACAGTTATTCGCACAAGTTCAAAAGCTATTGCAGAACAAGTTAAAATTGATTTAGAAAAAGGCATTACTTTAGATTCTATTTTAAGAAAACAAAACAGATTAAATCCTTTGAATATCAATACTCCATTGACTGGTAAATTTGAAAAAGGCGACAACATTTATGCTGATTTATTATTTACCAATTCGGTACAAGGTAAATTCTTGTTGATTGAAGACCCTAAAGTGGAAGGTAATTATGTTCTTATTCAAGTTCATCAATTTATACCTGAAGGTAAAAAATCATTAAATGAAGCACGTGGTTTAATTATTAGCGACTATCAGCAATATTTAGAAAGCATGTGGATAGAAGGAATTCAAAAAAAATACCCTGTTTCTGTGAATGATTCTGCTCTTCAGTCAATAAAAAAACAATACGTTCGTTAGTCTTATAATTAATTGCATTTTTCAGGCCGACATACCCTTATTATTTGTCTTGTATTGACAATTTTTTCTGCATGTAAAAATTCAGAAACAAAGGATGTCATTGCCGAATATAAAGGCGTTCAACTTTTAAAATCAGAAATTCCATCTGAATTATTTGACGAAAAAAACAGTGGTGACAGTTCCGCAAGGTTGAAGCAATTTGTTGAAAAATGGATTGAAAATCAAATCATTGTTCAAGCTGCAGAAGAAACATTGTCTGATGAGGAAAAGAACAAAGAAAAACTAATTAACGATTACCGCAACTCATTATTGGTTTTTGAATACCATCAAAAAATGGTTCAAAATCAAATGGATACCTCTGTTTCTGAGCAAGAAATTCAAAATTATTTTAACGATAACTTGGGTAATTACTTGTTGCGCAAAAACATTGTAAAGATAAAATACCTAAAAATAAGCAAAACAGTTGCTGACGTTAATAAAATAAAGAAGTTGATTCAAAACAGTAGTAAAGAAAACGATGCCTTACTATTGAAATATGCCGAAGATAAAGCAGACAATTTTTATTTAGACAGTAATTGGCTTTTTTTGGATGATATTACAAAAGAGATACCACTGAATGAAAACTACAATCAACAGCGTTTTTTGGCAAACAATAAATACATTCAATTGGAGGAAAACAATATTTTGTATATTTTATACATCATTGATTTCAAAATAAAAAACAGTGTATCGCCCATAGAATTTGAAAAAGAGAAAATCAAAGACATTCTATTGTACCAAAGGAAGCTCAAATATTTAAAAGATTTAGAAAAAAACTTGATAAAAAATGCCAAAGAAAAAGGCGAAATTAAATATTACTATTAACAACATGTTTAAACCATATAAACTCATTATTTCCTGCGTAACATTACTTTCTGTTACGGTTGGCTATAGTCAGCCCAAAACAATACAGGTTATTGATGAAGTCATTGCAGTAGTCGGGAACACACCTATTTTAAGGTCTGAACTCGATATAATGGTAACACAACTTGACCCAGAAATTGCCCCTACTGATGAAGTTAGATGCGATTTATTACAACGATTACTCATCAATAAAATGCTTGTACACCAAGCCCTAATTGATAGTATTCCTCTTACTGATGCTGAGGTTGAAGACAGGATAGACAATAACTTAAGGATTTTTGAACGTCAAATGAACAACAAGGCAAACCTAGAAAAATATTTAGGAATGACGACCGACGAGTACAAAAAGCAGATTTTTCACAAACTAAAGGCACAAATGCTGATGGAGAAAATGGAACAATCCATTAAAAGTGAAATTAAAATCACCCCTAAAGAAGTTCGCGATTTTTACAACAAGTTACCTGAAGACAGTTTACCTTATATTTCTGCTGAAGTAGAAATTGCTTCATTAGTTGTAAAACCAAAACCAAGTAAAGACGCCATTGATTTTGCGAAAGAAGAAATAGCCTTATTGAGAGAGAGAATTGAAGATGGTGAGAGTTTTGCTAGATTAGCAGGTATATATAGTGAAGATCCCGGTAGCAAAAGACAAGGGGGATTACTTCCTGAATTTGGCAGAGGCGACATGGTTCCAGAATTTGAGAGAACAGCATACTCACTTAAAAAAGACAGCATGTCGGACATTATAGAAACCGCTTATGGTTTCCATATTTTAAAACTGATAGATAAAAGAGGTGATAAAGTAACAGTAAGACACATACTAATTCGACCTAAACTTTTGGATTCTGACCTTGAATTAACTAGAGAAAAAATTGACTCAGTTTACCAACTAATAGAAAGTGGTAAACTAAAATGGTGCGATGCTGTTAAAAAATATTCCGAAGACGAAATGACCAAACCCTTTTGTGGATTTTTGACCGATGAAAGTATTGGAACACAAAGAATACCCTTTGAATACTTAGATAAAGACATTTCAAAGATTGCAAGTGCTATGAAACCCGGCGAGTATTATGCACCTGAGATTGCCTATTCACAAGATGGAACGCCCTATTACAGAATTATTTATTTGAAAGACGAAACCAAACCACACGTTGCTAATTTGGAAATGGATTGGCAAAGAATTCAACTGTTGGCATTGGAAAATAAAAAAGAAAAACAAATGGATACATGGTCGGAGAAAAAGAAAAAAGAAACCTTTATTTCTATTAAAGAAGACTATATAAAATGTGATTATTTTAACGATTGGATAACTAAAAAATAAGGATTAAAATGAGTGATATTGAATTAGCAAAAGACTTTACAAACAAATACCAAGCGGTTAAAAGTGAGGTTTCCAAAATCATTGTTGGGCAAGAACAAGCTGTTGATGGCGTGTTAACTGCTTTATTTTGCAACAGTCATGCCCTACTTGTTGGTGTTCCCGGACTAGCAAAAACATTATTAATAAAAACCATTTCAGAGGCATTAGATTTAAATTTCAACCGCATTCAATTTACGCCTGATTTAATGCCGAGTGACATTACAGGTAACGAAATATTGGACGAAAGCCGTCAGTTTAAATTCATAAAAGGCCCTTTGTTTTCGAATATTATATTGGCAGATGAGATTAACAGAACGCCTCCTAAAACACAAGCGGCCTTATTGGAAGCGATGCAAGAGAGAAGTGTTACAGTTAATGGTAAATCATACCAACTGAATCAGCCCTTCTTTGTACTTGCTACACAAAATCCAATAGAACAAGAGGGAACCTACCCTTTACCAGAAGCACAGCTCGACCGTTTTATGTTTAATTTGGTGCTTGGTTACCCTAGTTTTGAAGAAGAGGTTAATATTGTAAAAAATACCACGAGTAACAGAACAGCAAAAGTAAACAATTGCTTAAATGCCGAAGAAATATTGGCTTATCAAGCCCTAGTTAGAAAAGCGCCTATAGCAGACAATGTCTTAGAATATGCGGTGAACTTGGTAAGCAAAACCCGTCCAAATACTGCAAAAGCAACAGACAAAGTAAATGAATTCATCAGCTATGGTGCTGGACCAAGAGCTGGACAATTTTTGGTTTTGGGTGCAAAATGCCACGCTTTAATCAATGGGAAACTTTCTCCAGATATTGACGATATTCAAGCCATTGCTTACAATGTATTGAGACACCGTTTGGTAAAAAACTACAAAGCTGAAGCCGAAGGGTTAAGTTTGGACGATATTATCAAAACATTGTTGTAGTAAGAACTACAACCTTGCCCAAGGAATACCTGCTAAAATTAAAACAAATGCTATTCCGAAGAATATCAATGATTTCTTTTGGATTTCTGCAGAAGAAGCGGCTTTCTTAATTTTGATGTAGCCAATATGGACCAATGCCCAAGCAAGTATCATTAATGTAAAATGCTCAACTGCAATTTTTCTTATTTCAGCAGTTTTCATAACCGTTGCCATTCCGCCTTCAAAAGCAGCTAAACCAAATGGGCTGTATCCAAAGTACAACAAAGTTCCCATCAAAAACTGAGTATCCATTACAATCATAAATATCAATCCAGGTAAAAGCTGTTTCTTAGAGATTTCATTGGGTTTATTTATCATTGGTAACACAATGGCAACAACTGCAAAAAGCATAATAATCCATCTAAAGTGCGAGTGAAATGTTTGTAAAAAAGTATACATGGTATATGTTTGGTTTAATGTTTCAAAAATGGTAAAATATATGTGATTTTCCTATTCCTTTTTATGATTATGGTCTTTTAACTAAATAATTGAAAATGATATTACTATAAAATGCAATTACCAAAATAAAGCGTATGAAGGATAATCCATATTAATTTTTAATTTTACATTTGGCCCGAAACAGCTTTGATTACGCCATTCGCTGCTGTTTCACCTGAAATCATTGCAGCGTTTAAAGAGCCATTCAATAGCGTGTCTCCTGCTAAAAACACAGTACTATTGGGTGATGATTGTTTAGGTGAAATTTCATAATTTAGGTCATTTAATTTTGGCAATGCTTTGGGAATGAAATAATGGGCAATAAAATTACACACTGTTATATTACAATACCCTTTTAACTCTATTTCAACCTTTTCTATAAGTTCCTTATCCGATAATCCTTGTCGGTCTATTACCGTTACTGAAAGCAATTCTTTGTTTGGTTTGTTTGCTGATTGCAAACTGCTGTGATAAAAAATATTATTTACCAATGCACCCTGTAGAGCTAGCAAACCAATCAATGGTTTTTGTATCACTCTAGTTTCTGTTTCAAAATATAAAGTGTCGCAAGATTTCCATTCGATACTTGGGCCAGTATTGTCATCAAACAAATGACTTGAATCGGTGGCAATAATGGTAAAATCACTAGGCAATTCAGTACCATCCTCGAGTTTTAAAATTCCATTAGAAACGCTATTGACTTTGGTGTTAAATTTAAAAGTACTGTGTTTCAAGTTTTGATACAACTGTTTGGGAATGGCTTCAATACCAGCCCTAGGAATAGCGGCATCACCTTCGCCAAACATTTTATAAACAAACTCAAACATTCTACTTGATGTTTCCAATTCAGTTTCTAAAAAAATACCACTGAAAAAAGGTTTAAAAAATTGCTTAATCATAGCATCAGAAAACCCATAATCCATCAAATAAGCATGCGTTGTTTGTGATTTTGAGGCAAATATTTCCTCCAAACTTTTGTTTTTGAGATAATTGTTTAGCTTTAAAACCTTTAACTTGTCATTGACACTTCCAATACCAGAAAAAAGGGTTGGAAAGAGCAAAGAAATATCTCTGAGCGGGTCACCAATTACAACGGCTCTAGACTTTTTAAAAATTGCGGCTCCGGGAATAAATCTTTGTAGATTCAAAGCATTGTAATCAAGGAATTTTTGAGCAGCCGGATAAGCAGTTAGCAATACCTGAAAACCATGATCTAACTGATAGCCATTTACTACATCCGTTTTCACTCTTCCGCCAACACGGTCTGTGGCCTCCAAAATAGTTGGCTCAAACCCATTGTCTTCGAGCACCTTTGCGGCTACAAGTCCGCTAATACCCGCACCTACTATATGAATTTTATACTCTTTTTTTTGCATACAATGTTTTTAAATCCCTTTTTTTAATAACCAATCTTTTCGTTTTATGTTTCAAATATAATACTAATGTCATTGATTCATTGATTCAAAAACAGGGGGTAACCAAAGGCAGGTTTCAATTAACATGTCGCCACTACGTGGCTGGGATTGGTGGCATTTGGTTGTTGGATTCTATTAATATGTCTCCACTACGTGGTTAGGTGGCATTTGGTTGGTTATTTCGCCACTTCGCGGCTGGGTTTTATTCTGAAAAATATTTCATAATCTCTTTTTCAATACTTTTTTCATCTAACTGTTCCAACTCATATAATTCCGCAGGACTTGCATGCGTTACAAAATGGTCGTGAATAGCTAATATTTTAAAAGAGCCTTGGAAGTTTAATGCATGAGCCATCACAGACAAAGTGCTGCCTATACCTCCTATTTGCTGTGTTTCTTCTACAACTAACACATTTTGGTAGTCAGCAAAAATCTGAGTCAATAATGCCGTGTCTAATGGTTTAATGGTTTTTAAATCGTAAAGAGAAGCTTGTGTTCTTTGAACCGCTTTTAAGCAATTATTGACCATTGTTCCGTAGCTTATTACAGCTGTGTTTTTTCCCTTTACCACATTCTTACCCTTCCCTATCTCAAAAGTCTCTAAAACATCATTTAAATAAGGTTCATTCGATTGTCCTCGGGGGTATCTGATTACTACAGGACCATCTGGAGTTTGGGTGCACGTAAATAAAGCGTCTTTTAAATCCTTTTGGTTGCTCGGTGATATGATGGTTAAGTTTGGAACAGCTTGTAAAGAAGAAATATCAAAAACACCGTGGTGAGTGGGACCATCTTCGCCTACCAAACCGGCACGGTCTATTGCAAAAACAACGGGTAAGTTTTGAAGTGCTACATCGTGAATGAGTTGGTCATAACCCCTTTGTAAAAAAGTGGCATACAAGCAACACACAGGCACCATTCCACTGGCTGCCAAACCTGCTGCAAAAGTTATGGCATGTTGCTCTGCTATTCCTACGTCAAATACTCTATTGGGAAATTTTTCCTGCATAAAATGCAAAGAGCTTCCTGAAATCATGGCAGGGGTAACTGCTACAATATTGGGGTTAGATTCGGCCAATTGTAGTAATGTTCTACCAAAAATATCTTGATATTTGGCATTTTTAGAATTTGAAGTTGTTTCCTTACCAGCTAGCTTGTCAAACTTAGAAACACTGTGCCACTTGGTTTGTTCTGCTTCAGCCTCCACATGCCCTTTTCCTTTTATGGTTTTAACATGTATTATTTTAGGTGCATTATTATTTAATACAGACTGAAATAATTGGTTCATTTCGTGAATATCGTGACCATTGATAGGTCCAAAATATTGGAAACCTAAATCTGTAAAAAAGTTTTCGGGTTTATTATTCAAATGATCCAAATACTCGCCCAAAGCCCCCTGACTTGGGTCGATGCCAATGTGGTTGTCATTGATGATGATGGTGATATTGGTTTGACTTAAACCTGCGTTATTGAGTGCCTCAAAAGCTTGTCCTGCACTCAAAGCGCCATCACCAATAATGGCAATATGTTGTCTACTGATATTTTGCAATTTGGCAGCTTCGGCATAACCTAAAGCGGCGGAGATAGAAGTAGAGCTGTGGGCTGTACCAAATGCATCGTACTTACTCTCACTCATTTTGGGAAAACCGCTAATGCCGTTTAATTTACGGAGGGTTTCAAATGAAGATTTTCTTTCGGTTAAAATTTTATGAGCGTACGCTTGGTGACCTACGTCCCAAATTAAAATGTCCTTAGGGGTATTAAAAGAATAATGTAGTGCTATACTGAGTTCTACAACGCCTAAATTGGCAGCAAAATGACCACCATTTTCGGTTATTTGTTGAATCAAAAACTGGCGTAACCATGCGGCATAATCATTTAACTGAGATTCATTTAATGATTTGAGTTTTTCAGGAGAATCTATTTCATTGAATTCAAAAGGCACGATACAAAATTAAGAGAAATGATTAAGTTGTTTAAAACAAATTATGGTTTCTTTTTGAAACCCAAACTCACTGAGTTAATACAATACCTCAAGCCGGTTGGGGTTCCATGTCCATCAGGGAATACATGCCCTAAATGGCCTTCACAATTTGCACAAACTACTTCAATACGGGTCATTCCATGCGAATGGTCTACCACTTCCTTTACTTTCGACTTATCTATAGATTGATAAAAACTGGGCCATCCACACCCTGCATCAAATTTGGTTTTGCTTTCAAACAACTCACTACCACAACCTTTACACACATAAATACCAGAATCCCAATGGGTTTCAAATTCGCCACTGTAGGGTCTTTCGGTTCCTTTTTCACGCAACACACGGTATTCTTCGGGACTTAATTTTTGTTTCCAATCCTCTTCTGTCAATTGATTATTCATTGTATCGTTAACTTTTTTTGTAATAGTAGTTTGTTGTTGCTTTACATTAGAACATGAAAACAACACAAAAGTAAATATTGAAAATAGAATTATTTTCATGGCTTAATTATGTAACAATTAAAAAAGAAATATGTTTAATTTATTAGTTAGATTCTTTTATAAGTATATTATCTGCAAATTCAATTATCAAAATTTGGTTTTACATTTTCAGATATTTTTAAAACCTATAACCTAAAGTTACTCCAAAATAATTGGTGTATATTTTTTGTTTGACATAGCCGTCATCAAACTTCGCCTTTAAAACATTGGCAAACGACCAATCCCAAAAGGCTTGAACTACATAATGTTTATATAAAACCACATTCATAGAACTATTGGTTCCCAAATGATAGCCTGCCAAATTATTGCCGGGAGTGTAATATAAATAATTAGACCCAACCGTGTCTTTGATTTCTATTTCACTACTCGTAACCGTTGCGCCCAAGTGAACTCCTAAATTGAAAATCACATTTATATTTTCTCGTTTCTTGTAAATTGGAATCATTTTTTGGGCAGAAATATTCCATAAATTCAAACCGTTGGTATGGTACAAACCTTTGACATAATCGCTCATTAACACACGGTCGTTGATGTGCTTCCCTTCCCATTTACCTTGCGCTCGGTAGGTATTGGATGTTATGGCGCCATAATTGATATGTGAAATATTTAATGACAACTGGAAATTGTATTTAAAATTAGCTGAAAAGCTAACTCTGTGCTGGGTTGCTGTGAATTGCAGTGTTTTAATATTTTCGAAATAAGTAATGTCCTCTGCTTCCACATCAAAAAAACGAATAGAATGGTTATAAACAGGGGAAACTACCAACAAATCTTGTTTTTTAAAATCCGCTCTCATGTATCCCGCACTCACTGTAAATTGGTGTTTTTTGAACCATTTATTCAATTTAGATTCATCCTGTGCATTGGTTTCCGTAAAAACACAAATTCCAAAAAGCAAAAAAACATAGTTTCTAATTTTTAAAGACATATACAAATCTATCTAAATAATTCTAAATTGTTGAATTGTTTTTGAGGATTATTTAATGCTCATTGACGTGAGATTTGCGGTGATAATTTTGGATTTTGATGTTAGAATAAAATACCATTGCGGTGTAGTTGGTTATTGGTTATTGGTCCCGATAGCTATCGGGAGGTTTAATGGTTAATGGGTTTCACGCTGTTCAGCGTGAGGTTAATGTGTTGCCACTACGTGGCTATTATTATTTCGCCACTAAGTGGCTGGGTGCAATCATAGTGCATCTAATATGGCTTTAAGAGCTGTTAAAAATGTTACTTCATCTGTTTCTCCTCTTCCATTTGCATTTGTGATTTTTTCTGAAGCATAACTTGAATAATCTGATGCATTCATTAGTTTTTTAACAATCATATATTTTGCAGGAAAAGGATGTGAATAAATTTTAGAACGATCCCTATTAGTAGGTAATAATTCCGCATTATCGTAGGCTTTTTGGAGTGTATCGTTTTGATCTGCCCATGCAAGAGCGGCATCTCGCATCTGCTCAAGCAAAGGTCTAACTTTTTGGAAAGAGATGTCATCTTCTACTTCGTTTTCATATAATGTATCAAATCCAGCTTCGCCTATTATATCTTCAGCAAACCCTTTCCCAAACGTTGGATCATCATCATCTGATTTATACACAGCATTATTAGTGGCAATGCATGCTTGATTAAACAAATCTTCTACATTGTTAAATCTAATTCTTAATAATATGGAACCAAAAATAAAGCTATGTGGAAAATGTTCATCTCCTCTACAAGCAATGTATATTTTCCCATTGGTGATTGTTTTTTCAAACATGTCATCTGAATTTAATGTAAATCCATCTGGTTTTAATAGCTCTAAATGAGCTTTATAATCGGCTTTTATGTATGTTCCGTTTGGCATATTGTTAATGGTTTTTATAGTTATAATTCATTTTCTTAACTCCCAAATTTCAAAAATATAATATTCTTCTCATTTTCACACCACATTCCCGCCCCAAATAAAATCATGATAGGCTGCTGCCGATGGGTTTCTGCCTATTAACAAACAGTGTGTAATGCCTAATGGTGCTGCTCTTCTTAGTAAGGTTTTAAAATCAAAATCGGATGGTGTTTCTTTCACTTCTATGGCGGTTTTTTTGTCTAAAATAAAATCAATCTCTGTACCTGAACTTTTTTCGTAATAATTCACTTCCCCTATTTGGCATAATTGTGAGGCAATAACGTTTTCAAATATCGAACCTGATGACAACTGTCCGCATATTTGCAACAAACCTGTATCTGTAAAAAATACTTTGGTTTGTTTGGTAATTTCTTTGTCTATACCTTTGGTAAATGGTTTGATGTTTTTGATTAAAAAGGTGTGTTCTAACAATAAAATATATTCTTTCACTTTCAAACGGTTAATGCCCAATAAACTTCCTATTTTAGAATAATCCACCTTGCTGCCCACCCTGTTGGCTAATAAAAATATGAGTTTGTACAAATCATCCGAAGAATTGACATCACCCAACAATTTAATGTCTAATTCAATGTGAGCGTTTAACACATCTTTCAAATAATCTGTTTTTTCTTGTGCTGTTTCTGCTAAAACCACCTCAGGAAACCCACCAAACTGAATATACTCTTCATAAAATGGTTTGTAAAGGTTGTAAAATGTAGGTAAAAAAGATTTCCATTTTTCTTTTTGTAAATTCTTAGGATTTTGATTTTTGAAGATTAAAAATTCCTCAAAATCCAAAGGAAACATTTCAAATATTTTTTTCCTACCTGCTAAACTTTCTGAAAAATGATTTTTAATGTAAAACGAACTAGAGCCTGTAACAATAAACTTGATGCCATAGGTATCATACAAACTTTTAATAACGGAACTGCTGTTTTTAGACATTTGAATTTCATCAATAGCAATTATTCCAGGTTTTGAAAAGTCAAAGCCCAACAATTCTATCGAACGTTCTATATCCGAATAGGAGTTTTGAGCAAATAGGTTTTGGTTTTCTATGCGTTCTAAATCCAAGTAAACTTTGTTCTCTGTTTGAGCTTGTTTTATAAGGTATTTCAACGCAGTAGATTTACCAACTCTTCGCATACCAGTAATCACAGTCACTTGTTTTTTAGTCATGTGATTTTCTAATTCCAGGTAAATTTTTCGAACAAACATGGGTGTAATTTTTTATATTATTAATGCAAATATACATCTTTTATGCAAACATATAAATCATATTATATGATAAAATGATATTATAATTTACAAATTATCCGATTATTTAATGGTTATTGGTGTATTGGTTAATGGTTAATAGTCCCGATAGCTATCGGGAAATGGTTATTGGTTGTTTATACGTCTAATTTCCTAGGCTGAGCCTAGGCACGGCTAATTCCTAAACATGTATTGTGCAAAAAATAATTAAGACACTATTATCAGATTCATTATCATTGCAATAAACAATCAAATGACTCCTCAAACCATACTTTTTATCATGTTAGCATATTTTGCTATGCTGATTTTAATATCTTTTTGGACTGGTAGAAAAAATGATAACGATACTTTTTTTACTGGCAACCGCAATAACCATTGGATACTTATTGCTTTTGGTATGATTGGTTCTTCGCTTTCTGGAGTTACTTTTTTGTCCATTCCGGGTACGGTAGGCAAAGAAGGTATGTTTTATATGCAGGTGGCTTTGGGCTACGTGTTGGGATACCTCATTATTGCCTATGTTTTGTTGCCCATTTATTACAAATACCAACTCACAAGCATTTATGAATACTTAAAAATACGGTTTGGAATGACCACTTATCGCACAGGTGCATTTTACTTTTTAGTTTCGCGCTTGATAGGCTCTTCTTTACGTTTGTATTTGGTGGCACATATTCTTCAAATCTTTTTATTTGGGGTTTATGGCTATCCTTTTTGGGTCAGCGTACTTGTTTCCATTACACTCATTTGGCTTTATACTTTTAAGGGGGGCATTAAAACCATTATTTGGACAGACACCTTACAGACCTTGTTTATGTTGGTTTCACTTGGTTTGGCTATCTATTTAATTTTAAATGCGATGGATTTATCGATGCTCGATATGTTAGAGAAAGGGCAAGCCAAAGGATACAGTAGATGGTTCCAAACCTCAGATTTTTTGGCCAGTAATTATTGGTTGAAAAGTGTTCTAGGTGGCATGTTTATTACCCTAGCCATGACAGGTGTAGACCAAGACATGATGCAGAAAAACTTGTCGTGCAAAAACATCAAAGACGCACAAAAAAACATGGTTTCATTTTCATTGGTTTTGGTCGTTGTAAATGTGTTCTTTTTGATATTAGGAGTCGCATTGTTTACCTACATCGATACCTTTCCTGAAATTAAAGCTTTGTGGGAAAGCAAAGGTGGAAAATCTGATGCTTTGTTTGCTACGATAGCCATGCAGAGTGGTTTGGGATTAACCTTAGGAATTGTTTTCTTGTTAGGATTAATTGCAGCTGCCTATTCAAGTGCCGATTCTGCTTTGGCGGCTTTAACGACTTCATTTTGTGTAGACTTTTTAAACATTGAAAAATACGAATCTTCCAAACAAATTTGGTTGCGCAAAGCCACACATATTGGCATGTCTTTTTTAACCTTTGTAGCTGTCCTTCTTTTTAATGAAATAAACAGCGACACTGTGGTTGGCTCATTGTTTAAAATTGCAGGCTACACTTATGGACCTTTGTTGGGATTGTTCTTTTTTGGTATCATGAGTAAGCGAATAATTAACGATGCCATACCTGTTTGGATTACACTATTTATGATGGTTTTTATTTATGTTTTAGACACTCAAGTTTTTGGCGATCCAAAGGGCTATCGTTTCGGTTTTGAATTGTTGGGTGTTAATGCCATATTAACGATTCTATTGTTGGCACTATTTTCCAAAAATAAAAAGTAAAAAAACAAGCACAATATAGCGCACGATTCTTGCGTTAAAGTATTATTATGAAAACGCTTTTAATGATAGTAGCCATACTTACTTTAGGGTGTATTGAGATAGATCCACCTAAAATTGTACCACACAGTTCAAAGAAAAAGCATGTTGATACTATTCAAAGATTCAGAACTAAACCAATGGGAGTTGCTGAGGAAAACAGAAAAATTAGTATTACTTCAACCATTAAATCATTCAGGGTATCAAAACGCAAACAAAAATTATACGCTTACTTTGGTGATACTGTTAAGGTTTTCAGAATATCATTGGGTGGTCAGCCGGTGGGACATAAAACACAACAAGGTGACTTAAAAACACCGGAAGGTTTGTACAAAATTACTTTTAAAAACCCTAAAAGCAGAGGGTATAAATCACTTAAAATTTCGTATCCAAACGAGGCAGACAAAGCCAATGCCAGACAGATGGGTGTTAATCCAGGAGGTGATATTTTTATACATGGGTTGTGGTGGGAAAATCAAGATCCTAAAAACCATTGGAAAACCAATTGGACTTTGGGTTGTATTGCATTAAACAATCAGGAAATAGAGGAAATTTTTAATTACACAGAAGTTAATACGCCTATTTTGATATTGCCTTAGCAATCATCTACATTTCTTGGCAGTATGAACTAATGATTCTTTTTATTTCTACAATATCATCAGGATTTTGAAAATAACCCATATTCATGCTGATAATTTCTCCTGATTCTTTGAGTTTAAAATTGGTTTCATACATTTGATAATTCACTTTATCAACCAAATCCCATTTTAAAAACAAGGGCTTTTGATACAAATGAAAGCAGTACTTAATCCCTTCTTCGTCCATAACAAAAAATGTTTGGCGTTTAAAAAACCCAAATTTAGCCATTCTTAAAAGTACATAGGCAAGAAATAAAAGTGGGAATATGAGAAAAGCAAACCAATAAAGAGAAGGATAAAAATACAAACTACAAATTAAAGCGAATAAAAAAAAGGTCGCCATCACAGGCGCTTCGGCTTTGTATCTGTTTATTTGAAATGAATGCATATAGTCGAGACAAAAATAATTGAATTTAATCAATAATTTTAGAAATGATTAAGGCTAATTCAAAACTACCATGGAACACCTATTTTCCTCAAAAATACTTTGACCTTAAATTTTAGTATGTACAGAAGTGAATTAACTATTAGCCATCATAACAATTTGTGCAAAGCGCCATTTTCCTTGCATGTCTTGTTTCAATTGGCACATTAATCCTCGTGACTCACAAAAGGTTTTGAGCTCAAATGCTGTCAGGGGATTCAGTTCGAAATAAATTCGGCACGATTGCCCAACAAACTGCTCAATTATTTTTTTATAAAACAACAAACCATCTTTATCATCAACAAACAAGGCCAAATGAGGTTCATATTGCAATACATTGCTGTGCATTAATGCAGCCTCTTCTGCTATGATATAGGGAGGATTACTAACCACAATGTCCACTTTGTGAGTGAATACACTGTTTAACACATCTTGCTTTAAAAATTCCACATTTAGTTGATTTAATTCAGCATTTTCTTGGGCTATAGAAAGTGCATTTTCCGACACATCTACTGCAATTAGTTTGGTTTCTTTAAAATGTTTTTTGAGCAACAAGGCAATACATCCGCTACCGGTGCACAAGTCGGCAATTGCATTTATATTGTCTACCTCGGTCGATACAATCCAATTTACCAATTCCTCGGTTTCTGGTCTTGGAATTAGAACATGTGGATTCACTTTAATTTTGAGGCCACCAAACCATTCAAAACCCAGAACATGTTGAACAGGCACATAAGCACACAAGCGATTAATATAATCCCTTAACTGCTGTTCGTGATTAAAGGGTATATGGGGGCTTAGCAATAACTCTTTAGAAGTCAAATTAAATCCATCATCAAACAACCTGTTTACAATGGCTTTACTTTCCTCAACAGAATAAAATTGAGAAAGGGAATTGAGGGCAGAGTGGTATGCTTCTTTGATGGAAGTCAATGTGTTAAAAATAGGAATTTTTTATTTTCAACAATTCGAAAGGTAACTTTAAGGTGTAGGTCCATGAAATTTTGGAATCACCTTTTTCAACCCATTTTCTGAGGGGTACTTCTATAATGTGTTGCTTGCATAAGTCGTGCCCCTGAAAATTTATTAATCTAGCAAACAATTCCACGTCAAACATCCACGTACTAATAAATGGTTTGTCGAATAAAAGAGAAATGTGTTTGTTTGCAATTAACTTGGCGCCACATTGGGTGTCATACACATGTAATTTCAGTAATCTAGAAGTTAGGGTACCTATAATTCTGCTTATGTAATGTCGCAATTCGTTGCGAACGATAGTACTTCCGAGTCTGTTGATTCGGGAGCCAATCAACATATCAAAATTGATATTTTGGGGGATATAGTTTAAGAAATAATCAATTTCATTTAACTCCGTTGAGAAGTCGGCATCAAAATAGCCAACCCATTGGAGGTGAGTTTCTGATTTTAAAAGCAACATTCCTTGTCTCACAGCTTCGGCTTTTCCTCCATTTTTAGGACAATTATAAGCTGTTATTTGTTGAGGTAACTGCGAGGCTGTATTTTCAATAACTTGTTTGGTATTGTCAACACTTCCGTCGTTTACAAGCACCACTTTGATGTGGGGGTGAAGCGTTAAAAATTCGATTAGATAGTTTGTATCTAGTCTTCTGGCTTCATTGTAACACGGTATTATGATGCCGATGGTTTGCATATGGCAAAGTTGGATAATCCTGGTAATTTAATGCCTATTTTAGAGAAAAACTTAGAGACAAAATAATCCAAAAGTAAAATTTTAGTAATCAAATTGGTTTTGGAGCGACTGCCTTTCCATTCCACCAAACCAGTTGTTTCTTTGGCTGATATTAAAGTTTCTTTAGTTTTTTGTATTAATCTAGGCAACAATAAAAGGGTAAAAAAGTAAGACACTTTTACCACATTCATATTCGCAGTTTGGAGATTATTGCGAAGTAATGCGTTATTATATCTTCTGTAATGGCCCAAAAACACGTCGTGCGAACAGAACAAAGATTGGAAAGCAGGAACTGTAATTATAAAAACAGTTTCTTTGGTAATAAACGGGTAAGAACAAACCATTTTCATAAAGTCAATATCAAATTCGATGTGTTCGATAACATCCATTAAAAAAACAACATCAATGGTTCCGGTATAATGTGCTTGTAAATCATCCAAAGATTTAAAAAAACGAGTTGCTGGATTTTCATTATTGAGAGATTGCAACATGGTGTCATCAAAATTAATATCAACCCCAAAGTGAGGCACATTTAATTGATTGAGCTGATAAAACTGACTAATAAAGAAACTATCGCCACAACCTAAGTCGAGCACCGCATTAATTTTTTGGGGTTTGTATTGGTGAAACAAATCATTGGCTACCTGAAGACGAGCAAGTTCCCACGGGTGACGATTGATAATTTGCGCATCTCTAGCATTCAATTCTCTTAAATCCATAATGGACAAAAGTAATACATTTATTTAAAATCCTATATTTATCCCTTAAGATTTGATGGAAGACTTAAGAGTAGCACGCATAATTAAACAAGTAAGATATAAAAAACCTTTTACCACATCAGGTTTCAAATCATTGGGTTGTGTTTCTGAATATTTTTTATATTCTGTGGCATACTTTAGGTAATTAATAAAAATTTTGTGCCAATAATTAGAAAACTGTAAAATTCGGAGTAAATCATCTTTGTTATCATCCAAACTTAAATTATTGTTTAGTATTTCCATACAAATAGATTCGTAAGTATTTACAGCTTTTTGGACTGCTTCTGCATATTTATTAACTTTATAATGTTCAAATGATAGGTAAAATAGCTGTTCTTGTTTAGGATAGTTTTCTAAAATTATTGGACAACTTTCGAGTAATTTTTCATCTAAAAAACGGTCATTGGTGGGATAAAAAAAACCATCTTTCCATTCTACGCCAATATTCAAATTAGTTCTATTGAGGGCATCATTTACAAACCTTGAGATAAATATTTGTTTATTATGATTGTCAGAAACCGCGTGATACACTTTTTCAACCAATTTAACAGTGGCATTAAAATCCTTTTTACTTATCAGTTTTAGGTTTGGAATTTGCGTTTGCGAAAATTCATATTGATTGAGATTTTCACCCATTTGCTCACACATTTGTTTAAATAATTTAACCCCTTCTTCCCATTGACTGTTTTGTGCAAACACGTTAAATATTGAAGTTTCAATTCGTTTAACAAAACGAATTCTTTCTTCGTTTATCAAGTTACTTATTCCAAATAATTGGTCAAATTCTCTTTTTTTCATTTAAAACAACCCACAATTAATATTAGAAATAACACAAGTAGTTGGAATAAACTTAGGAATACGAAAAGCATTGTCTTTCGGGTGACAACCAGATGTAAAAATAGCAACTAATAAAAAACCAAAAAACAAGTATCGTTTTTTGGGGAGTAGATTACAACAAAATAATTTTTTTATTCTTAATGATTTCATTTAGAGTGTTTTAGTGTTTAATTGTATTTTTTTATCAATTTTACAAAAGATAATATTTTATGACAAATGTACTATATTTAACTGCAAACATACTAAATGTAATTTATTTTTACAAACCCGTTTGAAAAGTCATTTAAGGAAAAAGCAGCAGTAAATTACACAGATAATGAGACCTTTAGTAAACTAAAGAGTGTTTCACAATGGTGAATTAGATGCTGAATAAAACATTATAATTTTCAATCATCATATGTGGATTGAAATAATTGGGCGTCAGGTATGACGAACCTACCATTAACCATTACACCAATTAACCATTACACCAATTCACCAATTAACCATTACACCCCCTTCGAGAACCTCAGGGTGACAACTACTAACCATTATTCTTAAATACAAATAAGAATTGTTATTTTTGCCCTATTAATTCCCATCAAACATACCTTCAGTTGGCGCTCAACCTTGCTCAAAAAGGCTTTGGGTTTGTGTCGCCGAATCCAATGGTTGGTTGTGTTATAGTGCACAATGAGCAAATAATTGGGGAAGGCTATCACCAACAATATGGTGGACCACACGCCGAAGTCAATGCAATCAATGCTGTTACTGACCTTTCTTTACTTCACGAGTCAACCGTTTATGTTACACTAGAACCTTGCAGTCACTATGGCAAAACACCTCCATGTGCCAATCTACTTATACAATATGGGGTTAAAAAAGTAGTTATTGCATGTTTGGACCCCAATCCACTTGTTGCTGGTAAGGGAGTTGCTTTACTTAAAGCTGCAGGCATTGAAGTTGAGGTGGGAATTCTAGAAAACGAAGCACTTGCACTGAATAAACGGTTTATTACCTATCACACCCAAAAGCGACCTTATATTATTTTGAAATGGGCAATGTCTAAAGATGGCTATATGAGTCACCCTAATACCAAACAAATTAGTGGACATAAAGCCCAACTAATGCTTCATCAATGGCGCACCCAAGAAGATGCATTTGTAATAGGAACTGAGACTTTACTTATAGACAATCCCCAACTAAACAGCCGTTTGGCTATTGGTAAAAATCCTATTCGAGTGGCTATTGACTTCGATTTGAAATCACAAAACCTGCCTTTACATTTTTATGATCAGTCGCAAAAAACTTACCTATTGAATGGCAAGAAAGAAAGCAAAGAGGGTGAATTAGAATTCTTAAAAATTGCCAATAAAAATCCAGATTCTATAGTAGAATGTTTGTACCAAAAGTCTATTCAGAGTATAGTAATTGAAGGTGGGCAACGCTTGTTAAATAGTTTTATTAGTGCGGGTTTGTATGATGAAATTAGGGTTTTCAAATCCAAGCAACTCATCCTTAATGGTGGTCAATTAGCGCCAGAGATTCCTGAATTTAATGCAGCAATAAGTGATTTAGAGACAGACAAACTATTGGTTTATCAAAATACAAAACCTAATCCAGCATAAACCGGCAAACCATTTATCCGTTTGGCATTGAGTGGTTTTAGGTATAAGGGTGCATTGATGATAAAAATATTATTAAACGCCCTTAATCTGATTTGTAGATTATTATAAAAGAACGAACGGGCTTTTACCTCGTACAAGCGCTCTATAAATTGCTGATTACCATACGAAATAGCGTTTCTAAAAATTAATTTAGCGGCTATATTTCCTAAATCACCCGATATTTTCATTATAAAATTCAGACCTAAATCGCCATTAAGGGTGCTTTTCTCAAAAACTTGACCTGTATTGAGTAAAGTATTGGCTCTGGGATTAACACTTATTCCAAAAAAATCATTCGAAAGCGGTCGAATAATTCGGTAAAACAAGGGCGTTTCTATGTCTGCAGAAAAATTACCAATTCCATTAAACAAGGCGTTGATAGCCATGGAAGAATCCATTTGATTAGAGATAATGGAATTATTGATTGACATTCTGGTATTACCAACATAATCCGAAATTAGGCTATTGCTAATCACAACCGACTCACCCTGACTTGGTACACTTAGTTGGGCTATCCTACTGCGTGAACTGTCCATGGTGAAATCAAAAAAATTGTACTTTATAGATTGTCTTTGGGAATACAGAGAACAAACCATAATACAATTTAGACTAATTAGTCCGGCTGAATAATACTTCATTTTAATGTTGTTTTAAGGGGTATGTAGAATACTTTGCATTTGTTATGGATTATTTAAAAACTACAACGCTGTAAAAAGTCAAGTTATTATAAATATTTTGATATTTTTTATTGTGTTGACTATCAAATAAAAAAATTATGGGTTAAAAATATCTTCCATAACTTTAAAAAATATCTTAGGTTTGTTGTTCATGATTTTCCTTCTGTTATCTGTTTTTTTATCCTCATTACTCTTTATTGGATTTAAGTGGTTGAGCCGACAGTCTGTCTATTTACTAATGGTTATATTGGGAAATTATGTTAGTTGTATTGTTACAGCTTATATCATCAATAAGGGGTTTTCATTAGCTTTTTTTAGTACTGTAGACATCATACAATGTTTGGGATTGGGAATTTTATTTTTCTTTACATTTTATGCAATGGGGTATTCATCGACACACATCGGTGTTGGAATAACAGGAGCTAGCACCAAAATGTCATTGGTCATTCCTGTTTTATTTGGAACACTTTTTTTGAATGAACCCTTTCATCTGTTTCAAATTTTTGGTTTTATAATGGCATTAATCTCCGTTGTTTTAATTTCTTACAATCCTCGCGACCACATCAGCAGGACACAATTGTTAATTCCCATTTTCATTTTTTTTAGTTCAGGATTAATAGACACCTTATTGAATATTATTCAAAGTACATTTGTTCAAAAGCAAGCTTCATTAGCCACAGGTATTGCCATTATTTTTGCTGGTGCACTTATCAGTTCTGTTGTTTTTATAGCAATAACAAATAGGGTTATTTTAACTCATACCCGTAGCCTATTATTTGGTTTTTTATTAGGTATCCCCAATTACTTTTCAGTGTATTTTTTAATATTGGCATTAGGTTCCGGTTTGTTACCTTCTAATTTATTTTACATGATAAACAATACCGCAGTAATGCTATTATCGTTTTTATTAGCACTTGTATTGTTTAAAGAACAGATTAATTATAGAAAGTTAATTGGTATTATAATGGCGGTTTTGGCTATTTATTTAACTTTGAAATAGTTTTTTTTATCCAGAATAAATGACTATTTTTGTCATGTTATTTTTTGTCACCAATGAAAACTCAATTAAAAAATGCAAGAGAATCTAAAAATCTTAAAATAAAAGAGGTGGCTATTGCTATGTCAGTTGACCCCGCATTAGTTAGTAAGTGGGAAAGTGGAGGAAGAAAACCAACCAAAGAACAAGTGATAAAACTGGCAGAAATTCTAGAAATAGATACAGAAAAACTATTGATAGAGTGGATGAGTGAAGTTATTTTGTATGAAATAGGCAATGATGATTTGGCATTAAAAGCGATGCAACTAGCCGAAGAAAAAGTTAAGTTTGTACTCAAAGAAAACAGTCGTTCAGTATCCAAGTCGCTTTCAAAAATTTTAAAAGAAATAGATACACTAAAAAAGAAACTTACACAGTTTCGCCACATGGATAGTTACAGAATAGCCCAAGCGCTTGAATTAGAATATACATTTGAGAGCAATAGAATAGAAGGCAATACCTTAACTTTAAGAGAAACAGATTTGGTAATTAATGAAGGCATAACCATTTCTGGCAAGAGTATGCGCGAGCATTTGGAGGCTATTAATCACAAAGAAGCTGTTGAGTATTTGAAACATTTGGTAGAAAAAAACACGGAACTAAAGGAGAGGGATATTTTACAACTTCACAATTTAATATTACGTGGCATAGACACTGAAAATGCTGGAAAATACAGAAACGTGCAAGTGATGATAAAAGGCAGCAAACACTTGCCTCCTCAGCCCTATTTAGTTGCCAAAGCAATGGAAGACCTAATGATTTGGTATCGCTTAAACGCCAAAACATTGCACCCCATTATATTAGCAGCGGAACTAAACGAAAGGTTGGTTACTATTCATCCGTTTATAGATGGCAATGGCCGCACATCGCGTTTAATAATGAATTTGATATTGTTAAAACACGGTTATGTGATAGCAAACATCAAAGGAGACGATGCAAACCGATTAAACTATTACAACTGCTTAGAAACTGCCCAAGTAACAAGCAATAAAGAGTTGTTTTATGAATTTGTTGCCGAGGTAGAGCGAGAAGCTTTAAAAAGGTATTTGGAGGTATTGGGAGGGTGAAAAGAACTAATTAAATTATAAATCATCAAACTCTAAATGTATAGTTTTTTAAATAATTTTGCTCAATTTTAAAATTGATAGGTATAAGTCATAAATGTTTGCTCTAAACACATACTCCATTATTACTGCCCTTCAAACTTCTGTTTACAAAAGCAAAGGGAGTCGTTTTATGGCTTTTGCTATACCCATAAAAAACGAAGAAGAGGCTAAAAAGGAAATCCAAAAACTTAAGCAAACCTATCCCGATGCCTCGCACCACTGTCATGCTTATGTGCTTAATTTTGATAAGCAAAATTACAGAACAAACGATGATGGAGAACCAGCCAATACTGCCGGTAAACCTATTTTAAGACAGATTCAAAAACATGACCTTACGAATATTCTGGTAGTTGTGGTTCGTTATTTTGGCGGAACATTATTGGGTGTTTCGGGCTTAATAGAAGCTTATGGCAAGGCAGCAGACGAGTGTTTGGCAATCTGTGAGAAATCGGTAAAATTGATTTTTGAGAAGTATGAAATCTGTTGTGAATATGGACTTGAACAAGAAATCTATAAGGCTTGTAAACAATTTAATGGCCTCATTCACGTTATTGAAAATCAGGATTTATTTTGTGCTGAAATTAAAATACCTTTGCCCATGGTAGAGGGTTTTAAAAGTCTTTTACAAAAAAACTACAAAATACAATTTAAGTACATAGGCATTGCATGATATATAAGTTAGCAAAAATTTGGTTTCTGATTGGTTTTATTTCAGTAATAAATGCCCAAAGTTCGGATTTTTTTTCGGTGAAGGATGTCGAGAAATACCGCTTTGACCATTTGGAATTGAACAATGAAAATGATGTTTCCTATTTTCTGAAAAATGCTTCGAAATTTAACTTTATTGAAGCACTAAAAATCAATCAAACATCCCAATTGCCTCAAATTATTGAGAAATTAGATGATTTTTATGATCTTAAATTATTACAACTCAAGGATTATACAGGCGACCTTACAGCGGCTACTTTTGCCAATGAATTACCAATTGAAATCCTGCATTTGAGTGTAAAAGAGGATGAACTTAATCAACTTACTTTCCTTAAAAACCTCAACAAACTTTCTCACCTTTATCTCTATTTGGAAGGGAGACCTGAGGATTTTTCTCCATTAAAAAAATTGGCACCACTCAAGGAATTTCACTTAATAGCCGACCTACTTCCTACGCACATAGATGCGGTACTTGATGCCATTCAAAACCAAACACAGTTGCAAGTACTTGGACTAAGTTTGGACCGTGTTACCGATTTACCTAAGCGTATTACTACGTATATTACCCTTCCCAAATTGACCCTTTATGACAACTTATCTGTGTTTACCAACAAAGGGATTGATGAATTGCTCGAAGAGAAAGTAAGCATTCAATATGCGCTTGCCAATGATTTGTTTTCAGGGATTGCCATCAGTTATTTGTCAAACAAAGAACAGCTCAATGAATTTGAGATTGCCCATTTGAAAAAAATATACAATGGTGAATTGTTTATGACTCAAAACGAAGTAGAAAGTAATGTTGATGGTACAGCCAAAATTACACAATACAACAAACCGTTTACCCCTACTTTTCCAATTACACCTGAGTTTAACCCCCCCTACGAATCGATTAAAAACAAACAAGAAGTTTTTAAAATAAATCCTAATCTCCACAGTATTTTATATTCCAAATCAGGACTGAAAATTATTGTTCCTGCAGAGAGTTTTGTGAACACCGAAGAACAATTTGTAAAAGACCCTGTATACATTCAAATTCAGCAATTACAAACGCCTATTGAATTAACCTTTGCAGGGGTCGTTTTAAAAAACAAAAACGAACAGTTTAACTCTAAATTTTTGGTAAACATTAATGCCACTAGTGAAAAGCAAAATATCCATTTAAAAGAAGGGCAATCCATCAAATTGCAACTGCCCGTGTCTACAGACAGTGCGCAAATACATTTCTATGATTACGAATCCAACTCTTGGCAAAATCTTCAATTATACCAACAGGTTTTTGGTTCTACCTTCACTCCTATTGATTTTTATAAAATAGAGAATGATTTACAAACTGCTCCCTATCACTTGATAGACACTTCAAAATTTGAAACCCGCTTTCACAGTGGTAAGCATTATTGGCTTAGCGATGAACACAATAACAATCAGTTAATCTTTAAAAAGCAAACCTACTTTACCGACCTAGACCGAACTTGGACTAAGGATTATAACAAAAAAGGGCAACTAACTGGTTACAGAGTAAAAAAGGGAAAAGTACTGGTTAAAATTCAAAAAGTAATTCCTAAAAAAAGAACCGTTGACCGTCAATATTTTAAGATAATAGACAAAACCAAAGAACTTATTATTCCAGAATTAAGGGTATTGCGTTCCATTAACTTTAATGTAAAAATTGACCCAAGTGACAAACGTGCTTTCAATAACGATTACATTAAAAATGCGCATTATTACGATGTAAAAATCAATTGGAAATTGGGCAAAGAATATTGTATAATTACCTTAAAAACCATCAATGGATTTAAAACCTTAGAGGCTTGGATTACTGATACCGAAGATTTAAAAACAAAGAAAAAACAAATAAGGGCCTTTGCCAAAGCTTACAAAAAATACGAGCAAGTAAGAGAAAAAAGAGCGAGAGAATTTGATGCTTTGAACTTGTTGCGTTATCAAGAGTTTGTAGACTACGAAAATCAGAAAATAAAACAATTAGAAAAAGCCAATCAAACCACAGAATTAAAGATACAGCAGTTGGGCAGTTTTTCATTGTTATACAGCAAGGAACCCGAGTTTAGCACTCACTTAATAGCGCAATATACCGACGAATCGGGCTTACCTATAGATGTTAAAGACTTGTACCTTATAGACAAACGCTATGCTACCACTTTTAAAATTGCGGTGGGCAATCTTTCCTTTAGTCCTTCGGAGTGTCAGTTTATCATTGCAACCGATTACAGCGGGCAGCTATACTATGCTAGCAAAAGCGACTTTAATTTATCAAGCTTAAAAAACAATTCCCTTACCTACATACAACTTAAAAAAGTAAAATCTGAAATAGATACAGTTGACTTTTTTACGCCATTGACCAAATAATTACATGTTAAAAAAGCAGCTTTCCATTATATTTTTAACTATTTTTATTGATTTATTGGGATTTGGTATTGTTATTCCAATATTACCAAGTTTGGTTGTTAGTGACTTGGGGAAACCAGAATACATGGTTGGTATTGTTGCGGCATTAGCCCCTTTTATGCAATTTTTATTTGCGCCTTATTGGGGCAGCTTAAGCGACAGGAAAGGCCGCCGTCCTGTTATTTTGATTAGTATTGTTATCACCTTTGTGGCCTACATTACTTTTTCGTTTGTCACCTCCATTTACATCTTAATATTATCGAGGGTATTGGCGGGTTTGGGTTCAGGTAATTTTTCGGCGGCACAAGCTTATGTAGCAGATATATCACCTGCCGAGCGACGTGCCAAAAACATGGGATTAATAGGTGCTGCTTTTGGTTTAGGCTTTATTTTTGGACCGCCCATTGGTGGATTTTTAAAAGAGCATTACGGCATTGCTTCCATTGGTTATTTTACATCAGCATTGTGTTTAATCAACTTTGTATTTGCATTTATTTCCCTTCCGGAGAGTAACCATCACAAGCAACATACCAAGCAATCATTGAAAGTGGTATTTAGTCAAATTAAATTGGCATTAAACAACAAAACCATTCGATTGATATTTATGATAAATGGTTTGTTTATTGCGGCATTCAGCATGATGCAAATAGCTTCACCATTGTTATGGAAACAACATTATGGATACAACGACAAGCAAGTAGGTTATATCTTTGGTTTTATTGGTTTGTGTTCGGTGTTGGTACAGGGTGGGTTGATAGGCTTATTTGTTAAATATTTAGGCGAAAAAAGAATGTTATTATTAGGGTCTTTGTTGATGAGTATTGGCTTATTTACCATGCCTATTGTATCTGCAGAATTGTTTATCCCTATAGAGTTATTGGCTATTACGACCATTGCATTGTCCAATGGATTGATAATGCCGGCCGCTAATGCGATTGTAAGCAAGCAGGCGCCTGCCAATCAGCAAGGAACGGTTCTTGGCGCCATGCAGAGTTTGGGTTCATTAGCACGCACCATAGGACCATTGTTTTCGGGTGTATTATACATGGTGTGGTATGCTATGCCCTATTTTACAGGCACCTTATTGATGTTAATTTCATTTGGAATTTCAGCAGTTTTGTTAAAGAAAAATAGTGAAACGAAAAATTAAAATCCTTACCTTTGCACATAGAAAGGTCGGCCCTATTTGAAAAAATTAACATCATTTCAATAACAGCTGAACCGCTTTATCAAAACCAGGCTTTTTTACCCTAGTGGGATTTTTGGAATCTTGTATTCTGAGGACGTTAGAAGGTTGCGATTCCTGTGGAGGCTAAATCCTATTTATTTACGGATTTTTATCAAAACCGACCTTTCTTTTATATTAAACTTGTAGGGAAATAATTAAGCTTCGGTTTCGTAGTAGATTTTATAAAACTTTCTGCCATTTTCATCGGTACCTTGTTCTATGAGTTCTCTGTTGCCATGGATATAAATATGGAAATTTTTATCGAGTTTGAGGATACTTTTAAATATACGCGCTTGTTTTTTTACAGCTTGGGCCGAAATTTCAAAACTGTCTGAAAGGTCAACCTCGTGTTCTTGACGGTAATGTTGGTCGAACTTACGGAAAGATTCAATGACATTTTCATTGGCAAAAACCTCTGTTTCAAATTCCTCTTTCTCGAATGTATCGTGTTTTTTAAAATAATTTACAGAACGGTTCAACAAATCTATTTGGTCGGCTTTACTCACTTCAAAATCTTCTCCCAATTGCTTAGTAACAAACTGTTTGGCAATTCCTAAAAACTGATTGGTTTGGTGAAACTCATTGTTCAACTGCACTATTTCCAAAAAACTGTCTTTCCAATATTGTGCTTCATTGCCTTTATTAGTACTATCAATGGCTGTAAGTGTATAACCGGTTTCTTCACCCTTATTAAATATTACACAAGCTTTGTCTAGTTTATTAATGTTTACGCCCTTACGACTTTCAATATCAAAACCATCCATCCTTTGTTCTACTTGTAAAAAAGTGTCTTTATTTTCTGATTTAAACAAACCGATTCCATCCATGTAATCGCCGTTCAAAACACAATCTCTAAAGTAAACCACGTAAAACTCTCCTCCCTTAATTTTGGGATGTACACTTTGGTTGTATAAATGCTTTGCTAGATTTACCGATTGGTCGTACAAAGTTTCGGGATTTTCGAAAACTTTTTTAACACAAGAATAGACCTCGTTTAAGGGCAACTCAATGTCGTGTTTAAATTGATAAAGCTCTTCCGATTTAAATGATGATAGAAAATAATGACTGAGCAAATCCCTTAATTCTTCATTGGTATTGACACTTTTTTTTGATATAAAATAGTCTTCCTCTGCAAACTTATTACCAACTCGGTGGACAAAGAAATTATCAATGATGGCTTCTGAAAATGAAAAATTCATTGGAAATTTTTAAAGATTTAAGGTCATTTTTATATGAAATTATTCAACTATTACTTGAAAGAGAGATTAACAGTTTATTTCAATTTTTACATTAAACTTATACTACCAAGCAGGGAACTTACTTGGATGATATTGGTGCATCATGTTATAAATAGCTATAAAAATATCTTCTGCATTTGGCTTACTGAAATAATCACCATCGGTACCATAAGCAGGGCGATGTGCCTTTGCTGCTATTGTCAATGGGGCAGAATCCAAATAATTATACCCCCCTTGAATTTCCAATACTTGTTGCATCATATAAGCGGTAGCACCTCCCGGAACATCTTCATCTATAAATACAACTTTGTTGGTTTTTTTCAAAGATTCTACAATCAAATGATTAACATCAAAAGGCAATAAGGTTTGTACATCTATCAATTCGCAACTAATATCTAATTGTTGCAATTTTTGCATGGCATCTTGAATAATTCTAAGCGTGCTACCATAGCCTACTATAGTCACATCCGAACCTTCTTGTAGTGTTTCAGGAACCCCTAAAGGGACTGTAAATTCAGCAATATTCTGAGGTAATCTTTCTTTCAATCGGTAGCCATTCAAACATTCAACTACGAGTGCCGGTTCGTCTGCTTGTAACAATAAATTATACATACCAGCGGCTTGAGTCATATTTCTAGGCACACACACATGCATTCCTCTTACGGCATTAATAATCATGCCCATAGGCGAACCACTGTGCCAAATACCTTCCAACCTGTGACCGCGTGTTCTGATAATCAAAGGTGTTTTTTGCCCCCCTTTGGTTCTGTATTGCATGGTAGCAATGTCATCACTCATTATTTGAACGGCATACAACAAGTAATCCAAATATTGGATTTCGGCAATAGGTCGTAACCCTCTCATGGCAGCACCTATCCCTTGACCAATTATACTTAATTCTCTAATTCCTGTATCACTTACTCTGATTTCACCATATTTTTCTTGCATACCGGCAAACCCTTGGTTCACATCCCCAATGGTTCCAACGTCTTCTCCAAAGGCTAAAACACGTGGGTCGCGCTCCAAAGCAGCATCAAAACAAGCCAATACAACTTCCCTACCATCCACTAACTTATCATCGGCGTAAATTGGTTTTACTTCAGTAATATTTAATGCACGATGTGCAGATTCACTGTGTAAATGAGAAGAATAACGTTCGAAATTGTCAACTATAAATTGCTCATAAAATTGTTTTAAGGCAGTTCGTTCAGATGAAGGTTGTTGAATAGTGGCAATTAATACTTGATTGATAGCCATTCCAATATCTTTACGAATAGCATCTTTGGTTGACTGAAGTGTTTTTACAGCTTCGGCAGCGCTTGGATGGTCAATGTCATTTAAGTATTGAATACAAGTTGCAATGTCTTTTTTTAATGGGGCTAAATAAGCTTCCCAAGCTTGTTTTTTAGCTTGGTTAACATAGTCAGTTGCTTCCTTTTCTAATTCATCCAATTCTTGTGCAGTTGCAATATTGGTTTCTTGCATCCATTCACGCATTTTTTTAATGCAATCAAAATCTTGTTCCCATTGTAATCTTTCTTTTGATTTGTATCTTTCATGAGAACCTGAGGTACTGTGACCTTGCGGCTGTGTTACTTCAGTAACGTGAATAAGAACAGGTCTGTGTAAAGTTCTAGAATGCTCAACAGCTTCCTTGTACACTTGGCACAATTCTGCATAATCCCACCCTTTGGCTTTGTAAATATCTACACCTGGGCCTAATTCATCGGTATGGAAACCACTTAACAATGCGCTAATATTTTCCTTAGTAGTCTGGTATTTTGCAGGGACAGAAATACCGTAAGCATCATCCCAAACACTCATCACCATAGGCACTTGCAATACACCTGCGGCATTCATCACTTCCCAAAAACCACCTTCACTGGTACTGGCATTTCCGATAGTACCAAAAGCAACTTCATTCCCTTGGTTAGAGAAATCGGTATATTGATGTAATTCAGGATTTTGTTTGTACAATTTGGAAGCCAAAGCTAATCCAAGTAAACGGGGCATTTGTCCTGCAGTAGGAGAAATATCAGAACTTGAATTGTAGCGGTCTGTTTGCGGCAACCATTGTCCATTGTCATCCAACAATCGAGACCCAAAATGACCATTCATACTTCTTCCGGCACTGTTTGGTTCAGCTTCTACATCTGTGTGGGCATAGAGTTGAGCAAAGAAATTTTGAATGGAATTCATTCCTGTGGCAAACATAAAAGTTTGGTCACGGTAATAGCCACTTCTAAAATCCCCTTTTTGAAAAGCCTTTGCCATGGCGAGTTGAGCCACTTCCTTACCATCACCAAAAATGCCGAATTTAGCCTTTCCGGTTAATACTTCTTTTCTTCCAATTAAACTAGCTTGTCTACTTTCGTAGGCTAACTTATAATCGCTCAATACTTCTTTTTTGAATGCTTCAAAATCCATAGTCATTTTGTCTTTTGCAATTGGTTTAGACATCATGCAAAAATAAGATTAAAGGTCAATTTAGCAAAACTGAATTTATGGGGTAAAAAACAAGAAGTTAGAACCAATTTTTACAACGCTCAATGCTTTATGAGCAAATGATTTTTTTTACAGTCATGCTGGAAAATGAAGCACTATGGGTTGGTTTAAAGGCCTTTCATTCAGCATGTGATTCCAAATACTTTACCAATTTTTTTTCAATTCTTTGTTTAGCAGCATTTGGAACTTGATGATTAGAAATTAGATTAATTTCTTGGCTTGAGGTTGCTTTTAGATTATACCACTTAGCTAATGTAGATTTTCCAAATTCATTTTTCCATACATAAACCTCATTTTCTTTTATTTGTTGCCATTGTAAATCGTCAAAAGTATTGTCAACAATTACTTTAAAGTGAATCATTTTACTTTCAAGATTTGTGAAATTGACGTAAAATTCAGACCAACTATGGTTGTTTTGTGCTACAACTTTCCCCTCAAATCCTAATATTTTCAACAATGCTACAAAAGCCATTTCTCTTTCGCTACACCATCCAAATGTAGAAAAAGTATCACAATCATTGTTATAATATTGAGGATATTCAGACAATAAATCGGTCAAAAACAAATAAGGCGTTCGGTCTATATCTGCAAATGAGTTATACTTAGAAAATCGAATTGGTGGTTTAGTATCTTTAAGTAATGTATTTGATTTAACGAAGTAAATTGAATGTCGGGGATTATTTGGAACCCAATGCCAAAAATAAGGCATATCTAAAACTTTCGATTGTGAGCAATTATTAGCATTTTGGCATGAAAACAAGTCGTGAAGCAGTTGTAAAGTATAAAAGTTTTGTTTAATTAAAGTATCTTTATTAGAAAGTTGAAAAGTTTGACAAAACTCAATAAAAGAAGTTGAATCTTTTTGATGATAATCTTTCCAATGATTAAGAATCAACGCTTGAAAAAACTGAGGAATTGTTGTGGGATTGTTATATTGATATTCTTTAACTAAAATAATAGTTTCATGAACAACAACATTAGTTGATTGTTTGGCAGACGAATTACATGATTGTAATAGGAAAATCGTCAAAAAAAAGGAGTATAAATGAATGAAATTAATAAAATGAAAACGAAAATTAAGATAACTTATTGTTTCATCACTTCTCACTATTTTGCTAAAAGGTCCAAAACAAAGCCTATTAAATTGTTATAAAAGTTGCACAGCACTTCCATAAAAAAGTGTAAATTTGCGGTTCAAATTAATTGCAAAAATGAACGGATTTTTTAAAATACCAACCGCTATCAACGAGACTGTATTGGATTACGCAGCAGGAAGTAAAGAGAAATTAGAATTAAAAAAAGCTTTGGCAGAGGGTCGCAGCCAAGTCATAGATATTCCAATGTACATCAATGGTAAAGAAGTAAGAACTGGAAAAACACAAGCCATATTCCCACCGCATGACAGACACCATCAAATTGGTGTATTTCACCGTGGGGATGCAGAGCATGTTCATTTAGCTATTGAGGCGGCTATTGCAGCAAAACCAATGTGGGAAAACATGCCTTGGGAACAGCGTGCAGCTATTTTCCTTAAAGCGGCTGATTTATTGGCAGGACCATTCAGAGCAAAAATGAATGCTGCAACGATGTTAGGTCAGTCGAAAAATGCTTATCAAGCTGAAATTGATGCGGCTTGTGAATTAATAGATTTTTTAAGATTCAATGTTCAGTACATGTCAGAAATATATGGTGACCAACCTTCGGCAAACAGTAAAGGCATTTGGAACAGATTAGAACACCGACCTTTAGAAGGATTTACATTTGCACTTACTCCATTTAACTTTACTGCAATTGCTGCAAATTTACCAAGCAGTATGGCAATGATGGGTAATGTTGTCGTATGGAAACCAGCCTTTACACAAATTTATTCTGCTAAAGTCATTATGGATTTATTCAAAGAAGCTGGTTTGCCGGATGGAGTAATCAATATTGTTTATACAGATGGTCCAACCACTGGAGACATTATTTTTAAACATCCTGATTTTGCAGGCTTACATTTTACTGGTTCAACAGGTGTTTTCCGTTCAATGTGGAATGCAATTGGAAGTAATATTCACTTATATAAAACCTATCCACGTATAGTGGGCGAAACAGGAGGTAAAGACTTTGTATTGGTTCATGCTAGTGCTGATGTTGATACCACAGTAGCTGCATTGGCACGTGGTGCTTTTGAATACCAAGGACAAAAATGTTCTGCTGCATCAAGAGCTTATATTCCAAGTAACTTATGGAATGCTATTAAAACAAAATTGGTAGAAGAAGTAAAATCAATGAAAGTTGGACCTACTGAAGATTTTACAAATTTTGTAAATGCAGTTATTGATGAAAAATCATTTGATAAATTAGCTGGATATATTGACAACGCCAAACAAGACCCTAATGCTGAAATTATTGTTGGTGGCACCTACGATAAAAGCAAAGGATTCTTTATTGACCCAACGATTATAGTAGCAAAAGAACCTCATTATGTCACCATGTGCGAAGAGTTATTTGGGCCAGTTTTAACCTTGTATGTATACAATGAGAATGAATTTGAAAAAGCATTAGAATTGGTTAATACAACCAGTGAATACGCTTTAACAGGAGCTATAATTGCACAAGACCGTTATGCAATTACACAAGCTACTGAATATTTAAGACATGCTGCAGGTAATTTTTATATCAACGACAAGCCTACGGGTGCAGTGGTGGGTCAACAACCTTTTGGAGGTAGCAGAGCAAGTGGTACTAATGATAAAGCTGGCAGTAAAGCCAATTTGTTAAGATGGACTAGCACTCGCACTATCAAAGAAACTTTGGTGCCCGTAAAAGACTACCGTTATCCTTTTTTACAGGAAGCATAAATGACAAAGCAAGCTAAACAAGAGCTATACGAACAGCTTTTGATAGAAGCTGATGCAATTATTGATAGTAATATTTCTTGGATTGGAAATTCAGCTAACTTATGTGCCTTAATTAATGCTAAATTCAAGCATTGGTGGTGTGGTATATATTTCGTAAACACAAATAATCAACTTGAACTTGGACCTTTTATAGGTCCTGTTGCTTGCACTTTAATAGCCTATGGCAAAGGCGTTTGTGGTACTGCTTGGAAAGAGCAAAAAACCATTATTGTACCCGATGTTCATCAGTTTGAAGGGCATATTGCCTGTTCTGCGGCTAGTAATTCAGAAATCGTTGTTCCTATATTCAAAGGCGAAACTCCCGTTGCTGTGCTTGACATAGACAGTGTAGAATTCAATACTTTTGATGAAACAGACCAATTGTATTTAGAGCAATTAGTAAAAAGACTTTCTTTTTAGCCTTTTTTTATCATTACAAATTACCTAATTTAAAAAAACATGACGTTTTTTTATGGTATTAATCACTCAATAAGCGATTAATACCATCTTATTTTATGATGTTATATATTTGATATTCAAACAGATAGCACCTATTAAAAAATTCAATTTTTTTTTGCAAAAGGGGTATGTACTTCTATATTTGAACTACTAAATCAGACTTTTTAACTAAATCACAAATTTATGAGAAACAAACTATTGTTTGTAATATGTTTGGCTATCTCTTATGTTCAAGCTCAAACAGAAACCCTACCAACAGGTTCGTATATTGTTGACATGGGCATTGTTCCACAAACTATTGGCAATGGGTTAAAACCTTATGGCATGGTGTACGACTTGGTTACAAACTACAATGTACCCGTTAAGTGGGTTATTAGGCCCAACAAATCAAAAGACAGTTTTGATTTTATTCATAATGGTATAAGATACAGTGGTGGACCTTTTGTTATTCCCAAAACAAGTATAACCAATACTGTATTATCACGGATTAATTATTGGGCAACACAAGGAGTAGAAATGGATACTTCTGTTTCTAGTTTTAATGTTGACGTTTATCGAACATTCAAATACATGCCCAATTGGACCATCAACAATGACAATATATCACTAGCTACAATATTTTTTACACAAGCTGGTATTCCAAGCACCTCCTATAATTTTAAATTACCAGCAACATTAGGACCTTGTGATGATATTTTTATGATGCCACATTCCGATCCAACTTGGGCTACGCATAACAATCTATTAGATTGGAATACCAATTACAAAGGTGCAATATGGGCTGCTTGCCATGCGGTAAGTGTTTTGGAAGGCATTACAAATCCTTCAAATTCTGCTATCCAATTGAATTTTTTGAGTAACACAGGTTTAATTAATTATACCAGTCACTCCGATGGCACACCACCATTTAACTATTATTTCAATAGAGCGTCTTACAATGGTTCTCCTATTTCCTCTAGACCAGATGATGCAGTTTTTCAGATTATAGGCACTCACGATGGGGCACATAACAATGGTTCAGAAAGAATATTTATACCAAGAACTGGAACGGGTGGTGGTTGGCGCAATACTACTAAAATAGTTTGTTTTGACTCCACTCAAGCAAATGTCACTGGAATACCACACGGACCTGCAGCACTTTCATTGTATGGCAGAGGATTTGGATTGAGCAACAGTGGTTTAGTAATGTACCAAGGGGGACACAATATTGCTGAAACAAGAGTTGGTTCGAGCCGTTTTATAACAGCGGATAATGTAACAGCAGTAAGACAATTTTTGAACTTTAGTTTTGTCGCCATGGAAGATAAAAATCCAAGTTTATTTTCATCCTCTGTACCAAGTGTAATGAGTTATAGCAGCACTTATGGATTGAGTGTTAACGCTAATTCGCCTGTATCAGCCACATTGAATTACCAGTGGAGTGCAACTTGCGGAGGTACTTTTTCAAATCCAAACTCTGCAAGCACCACATTTACACCTGATACAACGACTGATTCTACTTGTAGAATTCGTTGTGTGGTAACAGATGCTTGCAATAGAATAATAGTGAGTGAAAATATTGTACATGTCTATGCGTCATTACCTTTGAATTTATTAAAATTTGTAGGCATTAAAAAAGGCTATCAGCATCATTTAAAATGGACTTCTTCGGCCGAGGAAAACATGAAATCTTATGTAATTTTAAGATCAACAGATGGAGAAAATTTTGAAGAAATTGCCCAAGTAAAACCCCACAATAAATTCAGTCTAAGCGATTATGAATACACGGATGTGTTTTATCAACAGCAAGATTATGTTTATTATCAATTAAAAATGGTTGACAATGACAATAGTTATAGACTAAGCGATGTTATTGAGTTAAATTTCAATCAAGTACATTCAGACATAAAATCAATACAGCCAAATCCTGCCCAAGGAGAGCTTACAATAGAAACCAAATTTTCTGCCAGTCAATTTAATCGTTTTTATATTACAGATATTCAGGGTAGAATTGTGAAAGAAGTAATGGATTTACAAAGCCAACAAAAAGAATTCAAATTGGACATAAACGATTTGAATAGCGGCTTATATGTGGTTTCTATCATCAAGAAAAATGGCGAAAAAGTAAGTGCTAAATTTTCAAAGCAATAACTACAATAAAGGTAAACCCCAAAAACGTCATGTTTAGATAACAAATATCAAAAACATGACGTTTTTTTATGGTATTTAATACTTAATGAGCGTTTTCTACTAAGGTGAATTTAATGTTTAACTATCTATTAATCAATATTTTAATATTATTTAAAACTTTTTTATTTTTTATAAAATAGTACAAAATGATGCTATAATTGTAGTACTAAATTACATTAACTGATTACCGTTTTATGAACAACAATTTTTACAAGTATTGGACATTCCTATGCCTTTATTATTTTACTAGCATTGGCCACCTTATTTTTGGTCAGGTTGGTTTTATGGGTGCGGGTAATATTACAGGCAGTAATATTGATGTAAACACCCGCACTTATTTAACATCAGATGCCACTATTGGCAGCACCTCCATTACTGTTAATAACAGTAGTTTGTCTGGATCTGTGTTTAGTGGCAATTTGTCATCTGGCGATTTAATCCTCATTATTCAAATGCAGGGCGCTACTATAAACATTGCAAATAATGCAAGTTATGGCGCTATTACCAATTACAACAGTGCGGGATTGTATGAATTCAGATGTGTTAGCAGTGTACCCAACTCAAGCACAATTAATTTTAATGTGCCCTTGGCAAACAACTATTCATCGAATGGGAAAACACAAGTCATCAGAGTTCCTAGATACTCAACATTCAATTTAGCGAGTGGTAATTCGATAAGACCAGCTTCTTGGAATGGGAACAGTGGAGGGATAACAGTAATAGAAATTGGAGGTAACGGCACAATTAATGGCACTATAGATGCATCAGGAAGTGGATTTAGAGGAGGTGCAAATGACAATACAACTCAGGCTGCATCAATGAATGTTACCTCTTTTTATTCGAGCAATGTAGCAGATGGAGGAAGAAAGGGAGAGAGTATAGCAGGAGGTGATATTGATTATGATGCTTTGGGGGGAAGATATGGAAGAGGAGCACCCGCTAATGGAGGTGGTGGAGGAAATTCACACAATGCTGGTGGAGGTGGTGGTGCAAATGGAGGTGTAATATCTGCTTGGAATGGATTGGGCAATCCGAATAACGGACCAACTGGTTGGACTACTGCTTGGAATTTAGAAGGGGGTACATTTTCAGCTAACACTTCCTCGGGCGGTGGCAGAGGAGGCTATACTTATTCCGCAGATAATAGGAATGCATTAACAACCGGACCTGGAAATTCTAATTGGGGAGGAAACAGTAGAAGAAATTTAGGTGGCTATGGAGGAAGACCATTAGCTTTTAGTAATACAAGAATATTTTTTGGTGGCGGCGGAGGTGCAGGTGATGGTAATAATTCTGCTGCAACAGGCGGTGCAAATGGCGGTGGAATGGTATTAATTCTTTGCTATGGCAATTTATCAGGAAGTGGCATTATCACCTCAAGTGGAGGAAACTCACCTAATACAATGGCAGGTCACAATGATGCTCCTGGTGGTGGAGGTGGTGGTGGCACAATCTTATTGAGCGTTGACGGCACTATAGCAAATACTTTAAACTTATATGCTAATGGCGGCAGTGGTGGTAATCAATTAATTACCAATAATGAAGCAGAAGGTCCAGGAGGCGGAGGCGGTGGAGGCACTATTTCTATCTCCAATGGTAGCCCAACAAGAGTAGCAAATGGAGGAATTAACGGAACTACAACCTCTCCTTCTTTAACTGAATTTACTGCCAACGGCGCTACAAGAGGTGGTGCAGGAACAACCAATGGTTTATTTAGTGTTTCATCAATCATTGACCAACCCATTTCATCTGCCACAGGTTCTGACACATATTGCGGACCGTATGAATTACATGCACAATCTACGAGTGAACACTCCAACGGCACATGGATAATTGTGAGTGGTTCGGGAGGTACTATAAATGATATACATAATCCTAATGCGACCTTTACAGGAGATTCATTAACGACATACACCCTCGTTTGGCAAATAGACAATAACATTTGTCAAACCATTAGAGATACCTTTATTTTAACACCGTTTTGTATACCTTTACCCGTAAAATTAATTTCATTTGAAGCCTATCAGGTTTTGAATCAGCATTATATAGAATGGCAGGTAGCCGATGAAAGGGACATTGCTAAATATGAGATTATGGTTTCTTATGATGGTATCAATTTTAATCCAATAGGTGATATTTCAGCATTAAATAACACCAATTCAATAACACACTACGATTTTATAAACACACAACATCTTGCTTCTAAGTCGACCTATTACCAACTTAGGGTCACTGAAAACAGTGGAATAGTTACCTTTAGTAATATAGTACAATTAGAACACAGCAATACTCAAAATGGAATAAAGGCCTTGTATCCAAATCCAACTCAAAAAGTATTAAATTTATTGATACAGGGTCAATTACAAACTTATGAAACTATCTTAATTACTGATATTCAGGGGAAAACTATCCAAGAAATCGATTTAATTCAATTTAGCGAACAATTGATAAGAATAAACACTGAAGAATTACAAAAAGGGTTTTACAACATCCAATTGGTAAAGAAAAGTGGTTTAAGGTTTCATTCAAAATTTGTAAAAGACTAGTCTTAATAGCAATATTAAACATTGAAACGAGCGGGTTATTACCAAAACATTTTATTACCTTTGCCTGTTAGAGATTTATTGTGGCAAAACAAAAACAAATCGTCATAAAAGGCGCTCGCGTACATAATTTAAATAACATTGATGTTGAAATTCCGTCTGGAAGTTTTACGGTTGTAACAGGTGTTTCCGGTAGTGGTAAAAGCAGTTTGGTTTTTGACACATTGTATGCCGAAGGTCAGCGTAGATATGTTGAAAGTTTAAGCAGTTATGCCCGTCAATTCTTGGGACGAATGAACAAGCCTGAGGTTGATTTTATTGATGGATTAGCTCCTGCTATAGCCATAGAACAGAAGGTAAATACCAGAAATCCAAGAAGTACTGTTGCTACTAGCACTGAACTTTACGATTATCTTAAGCTTTTATTTTCCAGAATTGGTAGAACCATTTCGCCTATTAGTGGCAACGAGGTTAAAAAACACAGCACAGATGATGTTATTGATGTAATAAAAACCTTTTCGCATGAAGAACCTTTTTTGATTTTAGCGTCTATAAAGCTAGAGAAAAAACAAGTTAAAGAACAGTTACAATCATTTATTCAACAAGGTTTTGTGCGATTGATGACTGATGGAAAAATAGAAAAAATTGCTGACATTATAGCTGGCGATACTTTCTACAAACAAACACATTATTTAGTGATTGACCGTTTGGTGATTGACCATGAAGACGATGATTTTTACAGTCGAGTTGCAGACTCAGTAGAGAGTGCTTTTTGGGAGGGACATGGCAGTTGCCATCTTTTTTACGAAGGGCAGTATTATATGTTCTCTAATAAGTTTGAAGCAGACGGAATGACTTTTGAACTTCCGACCAAAGATTTTTTAAGTTTCAACAACCCCTTGGGCGCATGTAAAACCTGCGAAGGCTACGGACAAATCATTGGTATTGATGAGGATTTGGTTATTCCTGACAAACATTTAAGTGTTTATGAAGGTTGCGTAGTTCCTTGGCGTGGGGAGATAATGTCTGAGTGGAAAACTGATTTTGTAAAAGATGCCATGAAATATGACTTTCCTATTCATCGCGCCTATTATGACTTAAATGAAATGGAAGTTAAATTACTGTGGGAAGGCGCTAAAGGCGTTAGAGGATTGAATGAATTTTTCAAAAACTTAGAGGAACAAGCTTATAAAATTCAATACCGTGTGATGTTGAGTCGTTACCGAGGTAAAACTTTATGTCCCGACTGCAAAGGAACTCGACTAAGAAAAGATGCTTCGTATGTGAAATTAGTAGCGAGTAATGTTTCAGAACAAGTGCCTCAATACCGTAGCATACAAGAAATATTACTTATGCCTGTTTCAGAGGCACATGCTTATTTTCAGCAAGTAGAACTGTCGGAATTAGACCAAAAAATAGGTAATAGAATTTTGATTGAGGTTAAAAACAGGCTTAACTTTTTAGTTAATGTTGGTTTGGGTTATTTAAGTTTAAACAGACTGAGTAATAGTTTGAGTGGAGGTGAATCTCAAAGAATCAATTTAGCGACCTCATTGGGCAGTAGTTTAACGGGTAGTTTGTATATTTTAGACGAGCCTAGCATTGGTTTACATCCGCGCGATACCTTACATTTAATTTCTGTTTTAAAAGATTTACAAGCCATAGGTAACACCGTAATAGTAGTGGAACATGAGGAAGAAATGATGAAAACTGCTGACCGAATTATTGACATAGGTCCGGGTGCGGGAATTTATGGAGGAAATCTTATCTTCAATGGTGTTTATGATGATTTATTAAAAGATAAAAACAGTTTAACGGGTCAGTATTTGAGTGGTGCTTTAAAGATAGAATTACCATCAAAAAGACGAAAATGGTCGAACCAAATTCGAATAATTGGGGCGCGAGAAAACAATTTAAAATCGATAGAAGTTGGTTTTCCTTTACAAGTAATCACCTGTATTACAGGAGTAAGCGGAAGTGGGAAAACCACCTTAGTGAAAAATATTTTGTACCCTGCGCTAAGTAAAGCTTTGGGTGATTACACAGGTACAAAAACAGGCAAACACGAAAAAATAACAGGTGATATTGACCGACTGAAGTCGATAGAAATGGTGGACCAAAATCCAATTGGAAAATCGAGCCGTAGCAATCCTGTAACTTATTTAAAAGCTTACGACAGTATTCGCGATCTATATGCCGAATTACCTTTGTCAAAAGCCAAAAAACTAAAGCCTTCACATTTTTCTTTCAATGTGGATGGTGGCCGTTGTGAGCATTGTAAAGGGGAGGGTGATGTAACCATTGAAATGCAATTTATGGCTGATTTGATATTGCCATGTGAACATTGCAAAGGAAAAAGGTTTAAAGATGAAATATTAGAAATTACTTATAAAGATAAGAACATCGCAGACCTATTAGAATTGACTGTTGATGAAGCAATGAAATTTTTTGAAGATGAAAAAACCATTCTCAATAAAATAGAACCTCTTCAAAGTGTTGGTTTAGGATATGTAGCTTTAGGACAGTCGAGCAATACATTGAGTGGCGGAGAAGCTCAAAGAATAAAATTGGCTACATTTTTATCCAAAGGTAATTCAAAAGATCAGCACACCTTGTTTATTTTTGATGAACCTACCACAGGATTGCATTTTAATGACATCAAAAAACTATTAACTTGTTTTGATGCACTAGTAGCAAAAGGGCATTCTATCATTATTATTGAACACCATCCTGATGTCATTAAATATGCAGATTGGGTAATTGACTTAGGTCCTGAGGGAGGTGATAAAGGGGGACATTTGGTTTTTGAAGGCACCCCCGAGGATTTGATTAAATGTGAAGGAAGTTATACTGCCCATTATTTAAAAGACAAACTTAACTGATAGAATTAATGCGATTATTCATAAAACCAACTTTTGTAATTCCTTTTGTTGTTTTTATAGTTTCACTATTATTCGCCTACTTTTTTTCGCACTTAGGTAATTGCAATTTACCAATTTATCAATGTTTTAATAGATGGGACAGCGGATTGTATTTGGATATTGCCAAACAAGGTCATACCCTTTTTCCATGTGATTATTCAGTACTTTCTCCTGAGGAGCACATTCAGTGGTGTGGCAATGCAGGTTGGGCACCATTGTATCCCTTTTTAATCAGAATTTTTTCTAGCTTATTCCAGATAGAGTATGCCATTTGTGCTTGGCTATTAACTCAAGTGTTTTATTTCTTGTTTCTTATTGTAATTGCCCAATTAATGGTTGAATCTTATGCATTCAAGAATTGGTTATTGGTTTTTATGACAAGTATAGTCCCTGGACATATCTATGCACAAGCCTTGTTTCCAATGTCATTAACACTTTTTTGCATTAGTTTGTTATTTTATGGAATGCTGCATAAACGTTACCTATTGGCTGGTTCTTCAGGGTTTTTTGCAGTATTGTCATACAGTATAGGGTTTTTATTAATTGCATCTTTAAGTTTCTATTTTATTACTGACCTAATTATAAATAAGCGCAAAATTGAATTAAGGAAACATTTCACTGTCTTAATTCTAACTTCTTTGGGGTTTGTCTCTTTATTACTTTACGATTACATAAGCACAGGACATTGGGATGCATTATTTTTAATACAAAAAAAGTATGACCATCATTTACAAAATCCCTTTGTCTTACTTAAGCAACACATCGAACGACTCTGGGAATACCGCAATGAAATTAAAATATGGATAGAAATTCAAACACTTTTTACTTGCATAAGCGCAATATCCTTAGTCATTTATCTTTTTTTTAAGTCAAAACTTGACAAACCAATTATTTTCTTTTTTATAGCATTTGCAATGCTGATGTGGTTTATGCCGTTTTCTATCAATTTGGATGTGGCACTCTATCGCAATATGATAGTATTAACTCCATTAGTCTTTTTACTGAAAGAATTAAAAATCAAATACCTAATAATGATTGGATTGATATGGTTGAGTTTTTCCATTCCAATGGGATATTTATTTATAAAAAGTGTGTTGGTATAATGAAAACTACAAAAGTAATCATTATTGTATTTTTTGGATTGGTTTTTCAAAATTGCAAAACCAAAAAATTAGCTTTTAATAAGACTGAAAATAACATTAACAATTACATTAGTTATAATAACTCATTAAATTATAATTCAAACACTTATAATATAACAAACAAAACAGAAATTGCATCTGACTCTAGCAACAAACCACGTCAATTACAGTTAGAGTCTTCTTTGAAGAAATTAAGTGGTTTTTGTGCCGTTGTTGGTGTTATCACCAACGACAAGCAAACTGGACAATGGGTTGTTGGTGATAACACCAACAACGGCTTAAAAGAAGTAGTAACAAATCAAAAAGAAAACGAACGAATAAAAACAGGTCCAATAAAAACCATTCGCAAAGGATTTGTCATTATTGCCACATTATTACTCATTGCGGCCATTTTATTATTGTTTTTTGCATTACTGAAGTGGCAGTCTATTTATTTATTATGGAGTTCTATTAGCGCAGGCATTAGTTATGTACTTTTTAAACTAGGAAAAAAGCGACTTAAAACAGATTGGGTAGAAGCAGACAGAAAACAATTGAAAAAACTAAAGAAATCGGCCTTATTAGTTGGTTTGATTTCAGGATTTATTTACTTAATTACGTTGGTTTTTTAAGTTATTTTCAAAACGAAGCTGATATAAAAAATGTGCCGTTGTTGGTGTTATCACCAACGACAAGCAAACTGAAAAATTGGTTGTTGGTGATAACACCAACAACGGCTTAAAAACTAAAGAAATCGGCCTTATTAGTTGGTTTGATTTCAGGATTTATTTACTTAATTACGTTGGTTTTTTAAGTTATTTTCAAAACGAAGCTGATATAAAAATTCAATTTATATTCTCATTAAATCAATTGCAGTATTTTTATCAGATACTTACAATAAATCAAGAATAAATTACTTTTAATCCCATGTGTGTTCAATGATCTCAAATCTTCCTGATTCATTAATTTTTTGCTTTTCCACCCTGAGGCGCTTATACCTCCATCTCTCATAAAAACACTGACATAGGGAGTGTAATGGACCTTCGTTTTATTCAGTTTTACTACTCTCAACAACCAATCAAAATCGCCACTTATGCGGTAAGAAATATCAAAATAACCAACCTTTTGCAATACCTCTTTACTGACAAAAAACCCTGGATGTGGCGGCTGAATTCCAAATCTAAACTGCCATAATTTGAAAGCATTTGCTTTGTACTTTCTGAAAGGTTTGTCGAATTGATTGTCTTTGAATATATGAACAGACGAAGAAACTGCCTCTACTTGTTGGTTCACAAATTGATTGACAATATCAGAAATCACCTTGGGATGAGCATATTTATCATCTGCATGCAAACAAGCAATAATATCACCATTGGCTTTCATAAAACCCTTGTTTAAGGCATCATACAATCCTTTGTCTGGCTCACTTGTTAAGTGTATTTTGTCAGAATTAAATGATTTAACTATCTTTAATGTTTTGTCTTTTGACGCACCATCAATAATAATATACTCTATGTTTGGATAATCTTGATCCAAAACAGACTGAATGGTATCGCTGATTGTACTTTCAGCATTATAACAAATGGTAACTATACTAACTTTCAAACTATTTTATTATTCTATCTTTAACTACTTGAGCTGGATTTCCTCTGTAGATTTTATACGGCTCTAAATTTTTAGAAGCAACACTCATAACACTCAGAACACTGTGTGAATAACAGGTAACATTGGGACCAACCAAACTTTTTGCACCAATCCACACGCCTTCTTCGAGAACAATGGGGCCAGTCATTAAATCGAATTGGGTCGAAGTGAAAGAATGATTACCACAAAGTAATAAGGCTCCTTGAGAAATGCAAACGTTATCACCAATTTTTACATAGTCTAAATTGTCTATCCAAACCTCCTCACCTATCCACACATGATTACCTATTTCTAATTTCCAAGGATACTTAATATTAACGTGAGGTTTAATAAGAACTCCTTTTCCTACTTTAGCACCAAAAAGTCTTAAAAAGAACGATTTAAGTGCGTAGGAATGGATAAATGATTTGAAAAAAAGAGTATTTACAATGTACCAAAAAACTCTTTTTAAAACCGGAGCACCTGTTTTAAAATGACTATTATTGAAAGTATCTAATTGCGTTGTTTTAGACATTGTTAGTATTGCAAATGTAATTAAGAAAATACTTGTGTGTATGTTTCTTTAAAATTATTTATTTCGAAATATTGGGTTGCTTTATTGTAGGCGCCTTGTTGCCACTCTGTGTATTCTGCTTGACTTAATTGATTAAAAAACTGCAATTCTGCTAGCAAAGACTGACTATTTGTTGGTTCAATTTCCACTCCAGTTTTTTCAGATTTAATGCCTTTCCAAGGCGTATTATTTCCGATTATAACAGGCGTTGAATAGGCAAAACTTTCAAAAATGGCATGACCAAAGTTCTCTCCTAAACTTGGCAAAACCAAAATATCGTGGTTTAAGAACAATGCTTCTATTTCATGGTGCGGGCAGTGTTGAACGTGAGTTATTTGAACACAGTTAGGAAGTAATTTACATTCCTTTTCAAATAAATCGGCATATTGTTTTTCATTAAATGCCCCACAAAAGGTAACGTTCACAGGAAAAGAAACTGACTGCAATGCCTTTACTAGAGTGATAGGATTTTTTTCGGGTGATATTCTCCCTAAAAACAATAATCTAAGTTTGTCTTCATTCTTTTTAAATACTTTTGGTGTAAAAGCAAAAGGTGTAATCGGTAAATTAGGCAATAATCTTACATTAGTTTGGGGGCCTAAAACCCTTTTTATTAATGAAACTTCTTCTTCCGAACTTGCCAACATTGTTTTACTTTTATACAAACCTAATCCTCTTACAAATGCTAAAAACAACTGTTTTTTAATAGGCTTTACTGACAAAGCAGAGGCATGTAACATCCCTCTAACAGCAACATAGCTTTTGGAAACACCAAAAAGCATGGCAAAAAAAGCAGGAAGAAAACTGAAATAAAATGAAAATAATCCATTGATTAATAATTTGTTTGATTTATTAACCTTCACTATTTCTTTAATTTTTTTGTAAGTAATTTGTTCCTTACTTAAATACAACACTTCAACCCCTTCCTGAACCTTTGTCCAAACATTACTTTCTATATTTTCATAAGGAGTAGATGAATTATAATCAGTATTTCGGGTTACTATTTTAATGTGGAATTGACTGTTTAAAAGTTGAGCCAACTGATACACGGATTGAATGGGACCTCCCGCTTTGTAACCAGGCACATACCAGTCAGTAAATATCAGTAAATGTGGTTTATCAGTCATGATGTATGTCGTTATTGTGCAACCAATGTCCTAAAATAGTTAAAGACCAAATCATATTCCATCTTACATTGTGCTTGTTTTGAAAATAAGAATTTACGTAAAAATCTACGGATGGATTGTTTAATATATTTTGTTTTTTAAGTTTATATATTCCTTCCAATACAAAGGGTTTAAGTTCAGTTTTCATCCATTTCTCGTAGGGCAATACAAATCCCATTTTTTTTCTTGAAACGATTTCATCGGGGAGCAAATCTCCCATTGCATCCACTAACAATTGCTTTGGTTTTGCTCCTATTTTATACTGATCGGGTAAACTCAAGACATATTCAATCAATTGGTAATCCATAAAAGGCTCTCTTATTTCAAGAGCGTGTGCCATTCCCATTTGATCAGTATCTCTCAACAAAACTGGCATTAAATATTTATTCCACTCAAGGATAGAAACATCCGAAAGTGAATGAATTAGCGTCCCATTGTTATTTTCTGTCATTGGCTTATTGAGCAATTGCTTGAGCTGTCTTTGAGAAAACAATTGTTTGGTCGCTTTATACAAATCGATAGGACTCATGTCCGACTTCAACCATTCAATTTTACGTTCCAAGGAAACGTCTTTTTTAATGAGATTGATGGCATTGACCATTAAAACTCTCAAAAACTTAGGTATTCGTTTAATCCAAACATATTTGTCGTGATAAATGGAGTGAAACACAGGATAACCTGCAAACCATTCATCGCCACCCACTCCAGAAAGTGCCACTGTTATGCCTGCGTTTTTGGTTGCCATAGACACCACATAAGCATTGAGTCCGTCGATACTAGGGTGATCCAATGCCTTAACAGCCTCAGGTAAAACTTTCAAGAAATCTTCTGGCAACAATTTTATTTCAGTATGTTTGGTTTGGTATAAATCTGCTATTTTTTTGGCAAAAGGTGCTTCAGAAAAAGCTTCATCTGCAAAACTAATATTGAAAGTATTAGGCTTATTTCCACATTCGTGCATGGCAGCAACAATAGCACTGCTGTCTATACCACCTGACAGAAAAGCACCTAAAGGTACATCTGCCATCAATCGCTTGTCAACTGCCTTAAAAAATAAGTCCTTAACCCTTTCAACTGCCTTTTCGTAAGTATCTGTGTTATTATTTTGTTTGTTTATTGACCAATAAGTATGTTGAGTGATTTTGTCACCTTGTATTTCAAGATAAGTGCCTGCTTGTAATGATTTAATACCATTTACTAATGTTTCATGCGATGTTACGGTATGGAAAGTCAAAAAATCACCCAAGGCATTTTCATTGATCTGAAATGCAGTATGTTGACCCTTCATTATGGTCCTTATTTCAGACGCAAAACTAAGTTGGTGATGCTCATTAACATAATAGTACATTGGCTTAACGCCTAATCTATCTCTTATTAAAAACACTTTATCTGCCACACAATCATACAAAGCAATAGCAAACATGCCGTCTAAGTGTTCAACAAAGGAAATTCCCCACTTAAGGTAAGCCGCTAATATTACTTCCGAGTCGGTTTGTGTTTGGAAATCGTAGTCCGTTAAGCTTGCTTTAAGGGTTTTGAAATTATAAATTTCACCATTAAACACCATTACTACTTGTTGATTGTTCGACCACATGGGTTGGTGACCAAGAGAAGACAAATCTATAATAGAAAGGCGGGTTTGCGCCAATGCAACTTTGTCATTTAACCATATTCCATCGTCATCAGGACCACGGTGTTTCATTGCTGAAACCATTTTTTTGATGTCAATAGCGGCTTGTGACTGCTCTTTAAAATTAATAATTCCGCTTATTCCACACATGCTGTACTGTTATAAATTTGATGTATAGATTTTGACCACATTTGTTGTGTTAATTTCAAACCATTTTGGTAACTATTTTCTGCCATTTGCCATAATTCATCCTCACTTTTATTCATTATTTGTTCCAAAGCACTTTGCAATTCCGCTTGATTCATAGGACTAAAAGAATAACCATTACTCAAATCGAGAAACAATGAGGCTGCACCAACTTTATTGCTTAAAACAAGAGGCAAAGCAGACAAACTCATTTCGTGAACTACTACACCCCAAGGTTCGTAAACACTAGGCAATACAAAAACACCTGCTTTCATTATCTCCTCTTTCATATTTGATGGTTGAACAAAACCGTGATGAAAAATAGATTCATGTTCCACACGCTCCTCAAATAACTGACCTAGTCCATAGCAATGAAGTTCCCATTTATTGGTTAGTTTCGCATTGGCATTGATGAATGCTTGCCACAATGTATTTAGATTTTTCTGTGGAATATAGCGCGCCACACTAATTAAAGTTTTGGGATAAACGCTGTTTTTACTTTCAATTTTTTGTTCACCAATTGATTGGTATAAATCAAAATCTGCCACATACAATCCTTTATAAATACACTTTGAATGAAACCCTAATTTCTTTGCGTAAAGTGCTTGAGAATCACCCGCCACAAATGCATAATTAAAAGATTTAAGCATTGTTCTTTTGGCAATCAAAGACCAAATTTTTTGTTTCCACGACCCTTGCCAAGGGGTATCTAACATGAGCACTTTGTGTTTGACTTGCGTCAATGACTTACTTAGTTCAATATAAAATTTATTAATCCAACCAGAACACAATAAAATATTAGGATTAAAATCTTCGACCAATTTACTAATTTCAGCATGCTTTTGAGAATCGTAAGTAAACCATTTAGACCTTGGCAATTCATTAAAAACAAAAGGAGCTTCAGGGTTAATTGGATAATGAATTATAAGTAATTCCGAATCAGGATAATCGTGCAAAAACTGCTTTAAACTTGCAATTGTGTATGCCGCTAACTCAGTATATAATATTAATACGCGCAAAATATTTACATTTGCAAAGATTAACTATAATAAATGAATTTCAAAACCTTATTGATGTGGTGTATGTTGATTTCAGTGTTTTTTACAGCATCCATCAAAAATGCGTTTGGGTTATTTGATTTTTATTGGTTTTATGTTGTATATCTAATAGTTTGGTTGCGTGGTTTTTATGTAGTTGGATTTAAGAAAATTATCTTTAATGTTTTTTCAATTTCGTTAGGAGCAATTATTTTGTTAAGTGTCCTCAATTTCTCTCTATTTAAATACCCTATTTTTGATTTAAGTAAACAAGCCATTGGCTTTATTTTCTGTGGGTTGGCATGGTGGTTGACCATGTACGAGTATCAGCATGATTTTAAACCCATCTTAAGGGCTTATTTGGGCATTGCAGTCGTTGCTGCTGTATTGTGTATTCCCGAACAACTGTTGCACATTAACAACCTGCATATTACACCTAAGAAAGGCGCTTTTATGGGATTATACAGGTGCTATAGTTTTACTGAAGAACCGTTTTACTTGGCGATGTTACTTGCCCCTGCATTGGTATGGTATTTACATCAGTGGTCAGCCCTGAACAACTATCAAAAAATAGCCGTCTTTTTTCTTTTAAATGGCTTATTCATGACCTTTAGTGGAGCTGCTTGGATAGGACTATTGGTTTATGGTATTTTAGTTATGTTCAAAAAATCAAGTTTAGTTTACAAAGCTTTATTAATGATTATTGTTACACTAATGAGTTTGTTAATTGGCAGTTATCATGGCACACAAAAACGCATATCTGATACTGTTGAAATTTTTAAATCATTTCCGCATTTACCAAGTTATCAGCAACTTATAAAAACAAATTCTTCATCACGATCCATTTATCTGCATACAATTACGGCTTGGGAACAGACCAAAAAAAACCCCATAACCGGAGGTGGTTTGGGGAGTCATCAAAACGCGTATAATAAAGTAGTTATTGAGCCTTTAAAAAAGAGGTCACAACCATTTGTTGTTCATTTGAATGCTGCAGATGCAGCCTCGGGTTTAATTCGTTGGATATCCGAAATGGGCTTGTTAGGGGGAGGCTTGATTGTTTTGTTATTAGTACAATTGTTGTACATTAAGAAAGGGGCTAACAATGAAGCGGCAGGCTCTTATTGGATTATCCATTTAATACACGGAGGGAACTATTTCATCCATGGAAGTTTCTTTTTTCTGTTCTTGAATTTCAGAACTTGGCGTTTGGTTCAATTGAATAGAGGCAATAAAGAAAGCAAACCATAATTGCCACGTGTAGGGATTGAGCGATGCCACCATAAAACTTTCAAAGAATGCCATAAAAATAGTGGCAAAAACAAAAGGGACTAATCGACGGCTGTTGAATTGGTGTTTCACAACGTAAGTAATTAAACCAATCAAATAGGCCAATAAACCTAATAAGCCAGTATTGAGCCAAATGGTTAAATATGAATTATGGATATTACCATAATTGTGTATCAACATGGGTAAAATTTTATAATAGGCTTTGTCCCATTTAGAATATTCCTCGTAAGAAAATCCATGGCCCAACCAATAGTTATTTTGAATTTCCATCCAACAGGCTTGCCATATATAAATCCTTCCTGAAGCATAAGAGAAGGTATCCAAACGCAGTTCCTTTTCGAGGTCGGCAGCCATTACCAATTGCTCAAATATGAGCATTAAATAGTTATATCCAAGAGCGATACCAATAATTAAAACCAAGCCTGCAAAAAAACGCACTCTAAAAAGGCTGAACACAAAGAAGATGGTTAATGCAAAAATTGAATTTCGAGAACTTGCTAAAACAATAGACAACAGAAAAACAGACAATATTGCCCAGAAAACACGTTTGCTGAATATTTGAGGAATCTTTTCTTTAATTAAATACATGTTCATCACAAACAAAGTAGCAAAAATTCCTACCCCATTCGGGTTACGGTGAATGCCATTGAAACGACCAAACTGGGCAAAACTCGCAGGATTAAGTCTAGATAAAATGATGCTTATAAAATATATAACTGTAAATGTAACAATAAGTTGTTGAAGGAATAACAAACCTTCTCCCTTTTCAAAAATCAGAAATAACAATACTGGAATTATCCAGATAACCAATCCATAAGAAAAAAGCTTTTGCAATCCTACCATAGAAAAATTAGCGACCAATAATCCTAATAAAGCGATTCCTAAATAGTACCCAAAATATCGAAGATAGGTGTATTGAAAATTTGTTTTGTTTTTCACAAATAACATGATGGCAATAGCCACAATGGCTAAGTCTTTTCCATTTTTACCTGACTGATAAAATAAACTTGAATTACTGTCGGAAAACAACAATAAACAGGTAAAAACAATAAATACGTATCTGTAATTTTCTTTACCTATATCATTTAAAATGACCAATAATGCTGTAATCATTGCCACTATAGAACCACCAAACGAGGAGAGCACTAACAGCAATAATCTTGCTAATAAAGGATAACAAAGTTTTAGGTAATATTTAAGCTCTTTAATCAAGCTGTCAGAAACTTATTAAAATGTTGAATGTATTGGTGAATCATATGGCTCCAAAGATAAGACTTAACCTTGGTTTGAGATGCTCTTTTTTGGGACATTAAAGTCACTGAACTGCCATTGATATAAGACAACATAGCCATTTTTAAATCATTCACTTGACCTGCTTGTATTAAACAGCCATTTTCATGACTAACCAATTCAGATACAGCACCCACATCTGTTGCAATCACTGCCAATCCACGTGCCATTGCCTCTAAAATTACCGTGGGCATTCCTTCAGCACGTGAGGGAAGCAACAACACATCTGCCGTGTCAAGTATGGCTTGTATTTTACTTTCCTCTTTTTCACTTCCCCAATACGTTATTTTTGGATTTTTTATTTGAAGTGTTTCAGGAATAGGTCCTATAAAATCAATGGTAAAATTAAGTTCATTACTAAAAGATTGAATGACTTCTGCCAAAACATCCAATCCTTTACGGAATTCATATCGACCCACAAATACAAATTTTGTAGGCGTGTTTACCTCTTTATCTTGTAAATTGTGATTAAACCAAGCATCATCTATCCCTATTCCACAGTTAAACACACCTTTATTAAAAGGTTGCATAATGGCACTTAGTTGTCCTCCCAAGGATTGGGCAAACTTGGCATTTCTTAGTATACTTTTAGCAGGTATTTTCAATAAGAATTTTTCAATTTTATCGCGGTTTGAATAGGGTGTTTGAAACATTTCCAATCCGTGTAAATTAACCACAATTGGAGCTTTAATTATGTTTTGATTCCAAGACCAAGCCGTAAAACCTTGAGCATATACCAAGTCGTATTGTTGAATAGTTGCTTTATAATGGTCCCAAAGTAACTGACTGTATCGCCAAGAATTATAAAGGTAATGTCCAGGAAAAGGGTTAGAAAAAGGGAAAATAAAATTATCAATTTGAGTCTTTACTAAGCCCGTTTTTTGCTGAACTTCATTAGTGCTTGTCAATTGATTGGGCGCATACACACAATGTGCTAAAGTAACATTAGCCCCTTCATTTTCTAAATATTTGGCCAAATAGAAGGAATGTTTTTGCATCCCTCCCATTACAAAAGGGAAAATACCATCAGTCAATAGGAGAATTTTCATTTGTTTAAATATTAGTAATCAATGAATGAAAAAAATGTTTAAACCTCCTCAATATCCACAATGGCCAATATTTTTTCCCATATTGCCATTGAATTTTTAATTTTTCTTCATACATTTTTTTAGTAAAAACATTCGTTTTTGTTTCTTTATGTATTCTATATTGAGCAATATGTTCGTTAATAAATTTAGCTTCTCTGTTTTTCAAAATCCATAAAATGAGTTCATAATCAAAACAGAATGAATATTTAACATCAAAAAGTGTTCTCTCAATTTGATCTAAATTAAAAAAACAAGCCGGTTGATGTATACTAGGCATCATTGATTGGGTCAGTAATTTTTTAAAAGAAATTGATTCACCACTAAATGGACTAATAATAGTGTTATTTTCATCTATCACTTGACACTGACCATAAATTAAAGCAATCTGAGGTGTACTTATAAAAGCATCAACCATTAATTGAACAGCATTTGGTTCTAATAAATCATCTGAATTGATATAAGCAAATAGTTGACCCTTAGATTGTTTCAAGCCCTTTAATAGTGCCTCTGTTTGTCCACTGTCTTTTTCACTTACCCAATATTTGAGTGAAGGATTGTAATGTTTAATAACCTCTAATGATCCGTCTGTTGAACCTCCATCAATTATTATATATTCAATATTTTTGTAAGTTTGATTTAATACTGATAAAATAGTCTGTTCAATAAAATTAACTTGATTGAAGGATGGCGTAACAATTGAAACTAATGGGTTTACATTCATCTTATTTTTTCAAATGCTGATAGTATCATTTGAGCTGCATGTTCCCATTGATATTCCGCTTCAATTTTTGTTTTAAAAGTGTTCCCTAAACGCAAACGGAATTCTGAATCCTCTATCAACTTTATCATTGCACTTGCTATAGAATCTGCTCCTTTTTCTATCAATATTCCATCTTTTAAATCTTCCATAACGTCATTCACAGGACCATTATTTGGTGCTATAACTGCTTTTCCCAATATCCCATACTCAAATATTTTAATAGGTGAGCCATACCAATTTGACCCCGGCATTACACAGATGTCCATTTGCTTGATATAAGCAGGCACCTGATGATGTGGCACTTTTCCAGTAAAATAAACCCATTCTGAAATCTTTAATTGCTCCACTTTTGTTTTTAAAGAGTCGAGCAAACTTCCACCCCCTACTATACACAATTGTGCTTTATATCCCTTGTCTAATACAAGCTTAAAGGCTGCAATTAAATCTTCTACGTCGTGATGTGGTAATATAGAACCTACAAAACCTATAATTGGAACTTCTTTTTTAAAATTTACTAGTTCTTCTAATACATTCTTCTGAGTAAATTCTTTGATGTTTATTCGATTTGGTGAAATACTTATTTTATTACTTTCAATCCCATATCGTTCTACTAAAAATGATTTTAAAGCACTTGACACAACCCATACTTGGTCGGCTGCTTTGTATTTTCTTTTTTCTTTATAATGACCCAAACCTGTCCATAAACTATTTCCCTCTAAATGCTTCATTTCTTGAACAAAAGGAGAGTTTACTTCAATAAAATATTTAATATTATACTTTTTTACAACAGAGACTGATGAATCTTGCAAATATTCCGAGCGTTCATAGACCAAATCAGGTTGATGTTTTATTATTGCAGCTTCTAAGCACTTTGCAGCTCGACGGTCGTGCATCATCAAACGAAAATCTTTGAGAGTAACCCAAACATAGCGAGGAATTATTTTTTTAATCAATCCTTTTAAACCTGAGTGAGTTATCGCTTTTCCATCCTTGTAGGGCACTTCTTCTAATGTTGTACCACCCATTATTACTGGAATAACTTCTGCCCCCTTATTTTGTAAAGCAATAATTGTTTCACGCTGATGGGTTGCATAACCTACCTCCGTAACAATATCGTGAGTTGGATGTGGAGAATAGAAGATTATTTTCATTTATAGGGGGAATTAAACTTATTAAGTTTTTCTTATTTAGATGATGGTTTCACACATTGTTTGATTTTATGAAACCATGTCACAGTGTCACACAATGTTTGCACAGTGTAACTCTGTGTTATTTTTATCAAGTGGCACAGTGTAACACTATGTTTTACTCTGTGATACTCTGTGAAAGAGCATAAAAAAATCAAAGTTAATAAGGGTAGATACTCGATTATAAAATCAACCTTTTGATTCCATCTTTAAGACTTTTAGTGTGAAAATTTAATAAAAGTCCAACCTTGCATCCTGATAATTTTAAATATGTCAATAGTTGTGCAATGTGAACATCTGTAAAAGCTTCAACTGTTTTTAATTCAATAATTACCTTACTCTCAACTAAAATATCAATCATATAACCACAATCTAATTTTACTTCTTCATAAATTAAAGGCAATCCTTTTTCTTATTCTAGATTCAACCCTTTCTTTTTTAATTCGTAAATCAAACAAGCTTGGTATGATGATTCTAACAAACCCGGACCAAGATTAGTATGTACCTTATATGCAGCATCAAGTATTTCATGGGTTATTTGATTCGTTTCCATTTAGTAGTTTTTTTATTATTCTTTTCACAAGGAATTAAAAATCAATTTAATTGCATATTCACTGTGTTACTCTGTGAATTACTCTGTGTTACTCTGTGGTTAATCTCTCCACTTAGCGCTTTCTATATTTAAAACACTCTTATGCTTTCAACACATCTTCTCTGTAATACGTCTTTTGGGGGATGTTTATTTCAGTGCGATGGAATACATCAGGAATGGAATTGCCCGCAATTATCATTTCAACAAATGGATGATAATAGCTTGGAATGTTCATTTTGTTTGCACTAAAAAAATCTGTGTCAAATAAATTTGCTCTTTGAATAAACGCAAACATCATTTGTGCTGAATAATGATCGACATTTGGCCCTTTTTCTGCTTTTGTAGGTGCAAAATATTCGCTTTCTTCTATTCCTTTGTACCCTTTTCCATTTGGATTGGGATAAAATTGATAAGTATGAGCTTCAGCAATTCCAAATTGTTTTGTTAAGTTTAACTGATGAATAATCCAACGCAAAGGACCTTTAATCGCTTTCAATAAAGGATTTTGTCTTAAATTATCAGTCGTTCTTTTTTTATCGGGAGTCCAAATCAACAAAGTTGCTGACAATTCTTGAGGAATAAATACAACATGAGGTTCCCAACTGTCCACTGTGCTTGGATTCCAATCCTTCTGATGAAAATGTTTGCTTATTTTCATCTCAACTTCCAAGTTTTCTGGATTGACTTGAGGATTTTTTTCAAATAAAAAGCTTTCATAACCTGAACCAAAAAAAGCATTGGTGGTTAACATGTAATTGTTATGGTGGTGGATGCAATGCGCCGCAATATTGTCTCTTTTTTCTTTATCAGGCGGAAACAAATGAATTTTTAAATTGAAATGCTCCGTTTCATAAACATATAAAAAAGGAATATTATAGCCTGTCCATTCCTGTTTCAAGAATCCTTGATCTAAAAAATTTCTTTGAATAACTGCTTTTAAAAAATCAGAGTCTTGACCCATTTCTAACAAAAGAGGTGCTACTTTTTGATGAAATTCCTGACGGTTGTCGTAGGTTTTATCTAACTCCAAAAGTTTTTGTATGTAAGGAAATGCGTTTAGTAAATGTTGCATTTGTATTTATTAGTTTTTGTGATACAAAAATCTATTATTTATGTCTATTTAAAAAATGATTGTGATTAGTCTATTCAACCTTATCTACGACAAAATTAGGTCGTTTTCTACTTGCATCTAAAGTACGCCATAAATATTCTCCTAAGATACCAATTGCAACCATTTGGAAAGCGGATACAAACAAAAAGACTAGCATCATGGCGGTCCATCCTTCTACGGCAATATTTCCAACAAAACGATTATACAAAATAAACAACGCATATAATATGGCTACAGTGCCTAAAATAAATCCTGAAACCGTAATAATTCTTATAGGTGCAAATGAAAAAGCGACAAATGAATCGACAAAGAGTTTAATTTTTTTCTTCATGGTCCAACGGCTTTTTCCGGCTTTTCTTTCTAATCTTTTGTATGGTATGGTTATGTATTCATATTTCAACCAAATGAATAAATACAAACTATTTGAATTTTTTTCATCCATTGCCAGTACTTCTTCTTTCAGTTTCTTGTCAAATAAGACATAATCAAAGCCCCCTTTGGGTAAGTTCGGCAATGCGTACTTCCTGATTAAAAATTGGAATGTATTGGCAAATACTTTACTTAAAAATGGGTCCTCACGGTCTTCCCGATTTCCCATCACCAATTGAATCCCTTTTTGCCAATGTGCAAACATTTTAGGCATTAATGAAATTGGGTCTTGCAAGTCAGCGGAAATGATAACATTACAATCGCCTGTTGCGTGTTGCATCCCAGCCAGTATGGCATTGTAGCTTCCAAAGTTACCTGACAGTTTAATCAGTTTAACTTTTTCGGGATACTTAGCTTTGAACTTTTGTAATTCTTCCCAAGTATTGTCTTTTGAACCATCATCAACCATTACATACTGAAAGGTAGTGCCTTCAGGAAAGTTTTGTTCATTCTCTATCAATTCCTCAGATGTAGCAGGGATGTTGAGTTCGTTGTAGTAACAGGGTATTATGATTGATATCTGGGGCATCGGTTGTGGGGTTATTAGTCAATAGTCCCGATAGCTATCGGGAATTAGTTAAGGGTGTTTTGTCACCCTGAGGCTCTCGAAGGGGGGTATTGGGTTTTGTCACCCACTAGGCTGAGCCTAGTCATGTCAGAGGGGGGGTTCTCGAAGGGGTTATTGAGTTTTGTAATAGCGAGGATTGCGAACCATGGTTTTTGTATAAATGTCGCCCTTCGACCCTTTGAGAACGTCAGGGTGACAGCCTAAGGGTGACAGCCTCTAGGTGACATTTAATTATGCTCTCAAACTTGTCATGGTGAGGCTCTCGAACCATAGACATATTTAGAAACGATTACTTTTTATCTTTGTACGCTACAGATAAGTTCGGTAAATCTGTTCCTCGCTCCTCTATTAAAGCTTCCTTCTTTTTTCTTGACCATCCTTTTAATTGCTTTTCTCTTGCTATTGCTTGTAATATATCAATAAACTTTTCAAAATAAACCAATTCTATTGGTCTTCGTGAATAAGTATAGCAAGTAACATTTATGCCTTCTTGGTGTTCAATTAATCTTCTTTCTACATTATTTGTAACCCCAACATAATATGAATCATCTGAACACTTTAAGATGTAGGTGTAATAAAAATTCAATTGTATATTTATAAGAGAAAATGTCACTCTTCGACCCTTTGTCATCCTGAGTATCAGCCTCGGGCTGATGTATCGAAGGAGGGCAAAGGGTTTACGCTTACTTTTTTGTCGTCCTTCGACCCTTCGACCCTTCGAGAGCCTCAGGGTGACAACCTCAGGGTGACAGGCTCAGGGTGTCATTACTTAGAGCCTCAATATTTCGTTTCTTTTGAGGCTCTATGCTTTTATCTGCTATAGGCAGTCACTCAGGATGACAAGAAAGTTTAATTGTTTTATTTAATTAAAAAACGCTTTAACTTTCTCTATTACTTGCATTTGTTGTTCTTCCTTCATTCCTTGGTATAGTGGAATACTTAACGTTTCATTGGCAATTTTTTCGGCTATAGGAAAATCACCTTTTTGGTAATTTAATTCTTTGTAGGCTTTTTGTAAATGTGGCGGAACGGGATAATGAATAACAGTTCCAATACCCTGTTCTGTTAAATATTTTTGCAATTCATCTCTTTTAGGGGTTCTAATTTGATAAATGTGATACACAGACGTGCAATTATCGGCATTTTGAGGCAATGTTAAACCGTTTATTCCTGCCAATTGTTTATCATATATTTTTGCTAACCTTTGTCTCTCTGCAGTGTCTGCCGGTAAATATTTTAATTTAACATTGAGTAAAGCGGCTTGTAATTCATCTAGTCTTGAATTAACCCCTTTTATCTCATTGTAATATTTAACTTGTGATCCATAATTCCTAATTACTTTGACATGATTATGCAATGTTTCATCATTGGTCGTAACAGCTCCTGCATCACCCAAAGCTCCCAAATTTTTTCCTGGATAAAAGCTAGTGGCATTCAAATGGCCAAAACTACCTGCCAATTTACCATTGCACAAGGCTCCTTGTGCTTGCGCATTGTCTTCGACTACTGCCAATTTATATTGATTGGCAATTGCCATGATTTTAACCAATTCAGCGGCTTGACCATATAAATTCACTGGAATGATGGCTTTTGTTTTTGAAGTAATTTTAGCTTCTATTAAAGTAGGGTTGATATTACATGTAGCCCAATTTGGATCTACAGGCACAGGAATTGCACCTACATAAGAAACAGCTAACCATGTTGCTATATATGTATTTGAAGGCACTATTACTTCATCACCTTCGCCTATATTAAGTGCTTTTAATGAGAGAATCAATGCATCCAATCCATTTGCAACTCCGACGCTAAATTTTGTTTGATTGTATTGGGCATAATTTTGCTCAAATTGTTCTAAATGCTTGCCCATAATGTACCAACCCGATTGGAGTACATTGTCAAAAGCCGCTTTAAGCTCCTCTTGATGAGCTAAATTAATTGATTTTAAATCTAAATAAGGAATCATTTTGCTTGTTTGTTTATTTAGTCATTTAAAGCTTTCCATTCCTCGAATGAAGAATTCTCCCAAGGCATTCCTCTTTTGAAATTATAAGGCCAAGGATAATGAGATAATCCAGACTCTCTAGATACAATCTCTTTTACATTCTTTATTTCTTTGGCGGGATTTCCTAATGCAAGCATTTCGTCAGAAATATTTTTTCCAACAACAGAACCTGCGCCTATAAGGCAATGTTTTCCTATACTTACTCCAGGTAACAAAATAGAACCAACTGCTATTTGCGAATAATCTCCAACACTTGGGCCTTTACATGTATTTGAAGGAGGTGTGGGGTCGTTTGTAAATACCACATAAGGATATATAAATACAAAATTTCCAATTGTAGATTGTTGACCAATGTGAACATTTGAATGTAACCAACAATAATTTCCAAAAGTTGAATGTCCTTGAATATCACTTAAAGTTCCGACTCTACAATTACTTCCAAACTTAGTATTTTCTCTAATTGTAACCCTATGACCACAGGAAAAACCTTCATCAAAAGTAGAACCACTGTAGATTATTGTATGACTTCTAATCAAAGAACCATTCCCTATTAATGTTTCAGGGTTTTCATAATTCTCTTTAAAATAGTAATCATTTGTTGGTTCTCCAATTATACAATCATTTGCAATAATAGAATTATCTCCTATTACAACATTGTCATATATTGTGGTATTGTCTCCAATCTTAACATTGATTCCAATTTTAGCTTTTTTACTAATATTTACATTAATGTTATTAAATTTCATTTTTTTGTAAAGCTTTAAAGTCTTCGTAACTTCTAATATAATCTGCTTCATTATATAGGCTAGAGGCCACTACTAACTGGACCGCATTGTGTGAATATTGCATGGTGTGCCAACATAGTTTGGGCATATAGAGTCCCATATCAGGCTTGTCTAATACAAATACATTAAGGCTTCCATCGGGCATTTCTGTATTCACTATTATTCGGCCTGCCATTGCTATAAGTACCATTTCCGTCTCATAATGAGCATGTCTTCCTCTTACTACTTCTTCGGGGGTATAGTAGGTCCAGAAATTTCGCTTAATTTCAAATGGGATGTCAGCATTAGATTCTCCTATAGACAAATAGCCCTCGGATGGTTTTCCAATGCGTTTAAAATTTATTATTTGGGGGGTGTTCATGGGGTTTACTACTAATTAATAAGTTTTAATAATTGATTTTGAGTAATATTTGAAACTTCATGATTTTTAAAATTATAATTAGGGTTACTAACAATAGAATTATTTACCCAATTATCATATATCATTTTCAATTTTTCTTTTGAATTTCTTTCATTTACGGCATAACCTAACTGATGAGCTTCAATATAATTTCCAGTGTGACCTTCTTTGGAAACTACTACAATAGAAGTATTCATTGCAATGTATTCATAGAACTTAGTACTGAAGGAATAATTTAAATCATCCGTCAGAAATAACAAAGCTAAATCACTATTTTGAATTTCTTCATAAACTTGTGTAGAAGAAACCGTTTCATGAAATTTTAGAAAATCCAATTGACTTGATATTTCATTAAATCCATTTGGAACATATCCAAAAAAATCTATTTGTAAATGATTCTTAATATCAGGCAACTCTTCTACCAGTTCAATTAATGAATCACAAAATATCTTGAACATGTGCAATGATTTATCATACAAAGTTCCTGTAAAAATAAATCTACATTTCTGCTTTTGTCTTTTTGATACCTCTATACTACTTATGTCTTCAATATCAAAGCCATTAGGAATTGTAATGCATTTATCTTTATTTATTTCTATTAAGGATTTAAAATAATTACTCATTTCATCAGACACTGAAATGACTTTATCATACTTTCTTATAACTTCTTCTTCTTTGTACTGTTCAAAGCCAAGGCGTTTTTTTGACAATCCTGTATATCCAAAACTTGTTTTATTATTGGTCCAAGGATCCCTAAAATCTACTATAAACGTTACATTTGGATATTTTTCTTTTAATTTAATCACTTCGTATGCCATATGAAATGGCGCACAGCTCACAATAATTTTATTTGTCCCAGATTTAATCTTTTTTTCTAATTCAATCAGTAATTTTTTTGAAAAAAAGGAGGAATGGTCGAAAAAATTACCTTTTACAATTGCCTTTACATAATACCATGCTAACCTATATTGAATTTTTTGAATAATTCCCTTTGGAATAATTGTTAATATATAGGGATAATTCATAGGCAGAAAAGTGATATTTTCTTTGTACAAAATAATATCATTCTCCCAATTACTTTTTTTGTTTAAATTTTGCTTATCAGCAGCTATAACATGGACATTTATACCAGCTTTTTGAATATACTTTGCAAATTTTGCCCATCGTCTTCCTCCAATTCCATCGTACGGAGGAAAAGTAAAGCAAACTATTATTACACTATTCAAATTTTATTACCTTAGTTTTTTAAATAATTTAGTAAATCCACTTATTCTTTTCATAAATCTAGAATGTTGAGGATACAATCCTGTTTCATATGATTTATATTCTAAGTGTGACTTTACAGGACTTTTCATGAAATTTTCAAACATATCATTATCAATGCCTAATTTCTTTAAAACAAATTCTTTATCTTCTTCTAATTGCAATTCAGATGAATATGGATTTTTTTGAATTTCAATAAGGGCTTCATCTCTTGTTATTTGTCCCGAACAAATTAAATTAGACAAATGAGCTTTACGTTTATCATAACCAAATTTTTCTTTTAAAACATACCCTTGATAAAATCTTGTAAATATGGATTCGTAATGTTTCCCTCCATAGTCTCTCCAACCAAATTCTTTTATAATGGTTTTTTTTGCATCATTTTTATCATAGTTAACAAATTCTAAAAGATTTAATCTTTCAATTTTTTCAACTAATTGATATTTTGAATATTCAAAAAATCCCATCATTGGAAATGTCTTTAGTTTTTTAGTACCATGTTTAGCATGAATGTCAATAATGTTAGCCACATCCATTTTACTCCATCTCATCGTCTTAGGCAAAATAGCTTCAGTTTGAAAGTTATGGCCAGTTAGAATGTATTTTATTTTATGTTTACTTGCCTGTTTGTACAACATTGCAAAAAAACCATGGTCTGTCGGTATTTCCCAGTCTAACACAGAAGCTTTAATATAAGAAAGCTGTAAATCCTTGAACTCATCCCAATCTACTACATAGGTATATAAATCAAACCCAGTATGACTTATTATTGAATCAATATTTTTTACAGCCAATTCTGAATTCCATCCATTATCAAAATGTATTAAAAGTGGATTTAAGCCCCATTCTTTTGCTAAATAAGCCAAATAACTACTGTCAACCCCTCCACTTAAACCCATTATTGAATCGTACTTTTTGCCTACACCATTCTGTTTAATTTTTTCAAGTAATCCTTCAAGTTGTTTACTTCTAATTTCTAGTGAGGGAAATTCATCAACATACTTTTTTTTGTAATTTGTACAATAATTACAAACACCATTTTCATCAAAAAGTAAATTAGGGTCATCATTTGTATCAAGGATACAATTTTTACATATTTTCATTAAATTATAAAACTTTAGAGGGATAATTGATTAAAATTGATTTAGGATCATTGTTTCTATATACAAACAAACTCCCTGCTGCAATTGCATTTGCGCCATTAGCGACCGCTTCTTTCATATTTTGAGTGCTGTTACATCCACCCATTGCAACTATAGGAATACTTAAACTTTTTAACTCAGATATCATTTCTAAATTGTATCCTACAAAGGTACCATCTCTGTCTATATCTTGTAAAATTATTTCTCCTATTCCATATTCTATCATTTCTAATGCAAAAGATTTGATATCCTTCTTTATATACGCTTTGCCTGAATTAAAATGTGGACGAATTTTTCCTAAAATATTTTTTTTGAAATCAAGAGACATTACTACACTTTGAGCACCATAAATATTAGCGATTTGGGTTATTACTTTAGGATTTTCTTGTAAAACTGAATTTAAAACAACTTTTTCAATTCCTAATCCAAATATTTTCTTGGCTTGTTCTAATGTTTTTATTCCACCTCCATATCCTAGAGGCATAAAAGCCTCACCTGCCATTTCATAAATTAACTTGTAATTGGGTTCTTTATTTTGTTTAGAGGCTTCTATGTCTAAAATTATAAGTTCATCAACTCTTTTTTCATTAAAAATTTTAATAGCATTTAATGGATCGCCAATGTAATTAGGATTTTTAAACTTTACTGTCTTCACCAATCGATTACCCATTATGGTTAAAACTGGTATTATGCGTGTTCGACTCATTGTTTGGTATTGTTTTTGGACCTCACCCCAACCCCTCTCCGAAGGAGAGGGGCTCTTAATCTGAATCCTTTTTGATGTCATTCCTTCAACGTTAGTTTTGTCAACGCTTACTAAATAAACGCAGGATTAGATAGCTTTTTTATGCTCGAAGAGCATCTCTGTGCTCTCTTCTAATTACTCCCTCTGTGTTTTCTGTGAACTCTCTGCGTTCTCTCGAATGACTCAGGAGTGGTTATCTTTCTTTGCTCTACTGAATTACTTTGCAGTGGTTTTATCCCCATGCTCGAAGAGCATCTCTGTGATCTCTTCTAATTACTCCCTCTGTGTTCTCTGTGGTTATTTTTCTCAACCCTCTGTGGTTAAATTTCCCTATTGTAGACTTAAAAGCCTCGTTACCCAATATGTTCCAGAAAGGTTTTGAAAAAAGCTTGTCCGAAAACATGCGACTTTTCAGGATGAAACTGAACCCCAATGATGTTATCTTTTATAAATCCATTGTGAAACATTTGTCCTCCGTATTCGGCTGTCGATAAAACATCTTTCTGTTCTTTACAATTGACAAAATATGAATGGACATGGTAAAAACGAGGTATTTCTTCTTCGAAAACACAATCACTAAATGGTTTTTTTATAAAATGAGTATCAGACCATGCCATGTGAGGTACTTTAATATCCTTGTCTGCAAATACAAATTTTTTAGTATTAGCTTCAATCCAACTTAAACCACTGCAGTTACCTTCTTCGCTGAATGAAGTCATTAATTGCATGCCTAAACATATCCCTAAAATTGGTTTTTTTTGGATTAATACTAAATCATTAAGCACTTCTATTAAACCTTGGTTTTGAAGATTTTGCATCCCTTGTGTAAAGTGACCGACCCCTGGCAAAATCAAGGATTTAGAAGATTGCATTACTTCAATGTCATTGCTTATTACTACCTGACCTGCCCCCACTTTTTTTAGCATGTTTTTGATGGAAAGGGGATTTCCAAGACCGTAATCAATGATAACTATTGGTGTATTCATTTAGTTTAATAATGTTTCTACGATGTAATTCGCCACTTTATTGAGTTTGGGTTTTTTATTTTTGCCTATAGATAACAACTCGGTACATTTTTGAACCATTTGTTCTAAGTCTTTTACATGAAAAATGGTTTCATTGTCTGTCAAATAAATTAAACTTTCATCTCTTTTTTCAAACGTAATACAAGGCACTCCAAACCATTTACTCTCCAATGCAACCGTAGAACCAAAACAAATACTTAAATCACTTAATAATAATTGATCGCATAAAGTTTGTTTTGAATTTGAAAAATCAAAATTCACCCACATTACATTATTTAAAATTTTAGTTGGTTTAATAAAATCCTCGTCTTTTTCGGATGGATGTTTACGAATTAACAATTGTATTTGTGGATTTTGTTCTGCTAATTGATACAGATATTGAAATGCATCTATTTTTTCTTCCCTTTTACCCCTTACTGAAAAAAGTGAAATTATTGTTTTATCAACTAAATTAAGCTCTGAAAAAGAATTTTGATATTCATAATGCGCAATTTCATCTTCCATTAAATGGCCTGCATTTAAAAGCATTTTTTCAGGTAAATAGCATTTATCTATTAGCATTTTTTTCATTCCTTCACCCCATACAAACCAATAATTAAAATTTACAAAAGCATCCTGAACTTGTCCTGATTTCATTCCATTCATTGTATTATAAGTAAATATATTATTTACTTTCATAATTTCACCTATAACCGCTCCTTTTGTTCCGTTTTCTCCTTCATTTATTAACAATTTGCCAATGCCTTTTGAAAACATTTGTTCTGAAATACTAACCCAATAATTGATTTCTTTCCAAGTATTAATTATTTCATTAAATATAAACCACTCTTGGTTTTTAATTTTGAATAAATTTACTAAGGGGAATTGAAAATCATGATTTAAATTGTGTTTTATTAAAAAAATACGATGAATTGGAATCCCTAAATTCTCAACCATTTTTATTAATTCACTATGGAGTACAAAAACTACAGCATTCTCATTGCTTTTTAATTGAACTAAAATGTATTTATAAAGTGATAATTGAAATTCATCTTCTATTAATATGCCAATTTTACTATTTTTATTTATTTGATACTCAAAGTTAATTTGCGATTTTAATTTAATGTTTTTAACATACTTTAGAGTGATTTTTAAAGGTGAAATTGGTTGAAATTTGTCAGAGTGATAATGCATTGATTCATTTTTAAAATATTTATCTTTTGAATAATATAAATACCCCGTCCTCATGTTTGACCAAAATATTGCTTTTTGAATAGCCAATGTTAAATCATATTGATTCCATTTAAATAAACTAGGAAACTTAATTTTAAAAGATTCGAATATCTCTTCATTTTTTTTCCACGTAAACCAAGTGCTTGGCACTCTCTCTGTGGTACAATTAAAAAGAGTAATCCCATCTATTGGTTTTGGAGAAAAGTTAATTTCGTTGTATAAAAATACCGTCACACCCTCCTTTAATGCATTATTGTATAGCTCTTTAGTTAATAAATGTTTGGCTAAAAGCATTCAATTAAAATTCTAATTCTTCCCAATTGTATATATATTGTCCATCAACTAATGATGCAAATCTTCCTCTAAAGTAGTCTCTGTTTAATTTTTCGGCATGTGAAAGTGGTCTAGTAATATTACCTATTGTTTTCTCCCATTCTGGATAACCTTTTACTATTAATTCCATCATTTCTGGTCTTGTTAATTGAGCAAATTCTCTCAACTCTTTTAGTTGATGTGGCTTAATAGAAACTGGACCATCTTTTGTTTCGTCTTTTTCCAAAACAGTATAATGCCTCTCTATGCTACTTGCGCCTAATGCAAGTGCAATTTTACTTGCCCAAAGTCCCGTATTTTCTACATGTGAATGGTCGGAATATCCTACTTGCGCTGAAAATCTTCTCAGAAATGACATACGTTTCAAATTTAGTTCGTCCATAGGTGTTGGATATATAGTTACACAATGTAACAAATGCAAATTTACATTCTGTAAAATATTTGCTGCTTTTTCAATTTCTTCATCATAAGTAGCGCCAGTTGAAACAAAAACTGTTTTCCAATATTTAGAAACTTCTTTAAGCAAAGGGTATGAAGCACAATCATAACTTGCAATTTTAATTGCTTCATATCCTAAATCCTTAATTTCTCTTGCACCTGTTCTAGTAAAGGCGGTAGTCATTGGTGCAACACCGGCTCTCCAGCACTCTTCAACAAACCATGCTTCATCATCTAAAGATAAATCTAATTTTGAAAGACGGGCTAGTTCAGCATCAAATGGTCTTTTAATCGTTTTGACTGTTCCATCTTCACTAAGCTCTCCTTCATCAAAACGTTCTCTATGAGTAAGTTCTTTTGAACGAATAGCTTGAATTTTAACATAGTCTGCACCATTCTCTGCTGCGGTACGTATTTGTTTTTTTAAAATCTCTTTATTGCCATTATGATTTTGGCAACATTCTGCAATTAATATTGGACTCATTTTTTTATTTTTAATTTTTGTAATATTCTCATTTTATAGTAAAGTAAATCATGTTTTAATATTGCCAACTTTACAATATTATGTTCCTTAATATACTTAATTGGTTTAACATCCTGAGCTATTGATAATGTTCTCAAATAATTCTTTTCTTCACTTCTTATCATATCGAAACCATTATTTGACAACATGACATTAAGTTTGTTTTTTGAAAAATAGCTGATGTGTTCTTTTGAGAACCAACCCAATTTATGTTTGCTAGGGTTTGGTTGAAGTATATTTGGAACTTCAATGAATAAGGCTCCTCCTTCTTTTATTAATTTTCTAATAATTACTAATGCTTGAACTGGATTATAAAAGTGTTCAAAAACATGACTAAGAATAACAATATCAAATTTTTCATTAGTCTGAAAATCTTCTAAAAAACCATTAAAAGTTTTTATTCCATAAGAATGTATAGCATTGTATGAACCTTCTTTCGATGGTTCTACTCCTTCAACATAACAATTACTTTGTTGTTTAAAATAGGCCAAAGTATGTCCATATCCTGCTCCAATTTCTAATACTTTTGTATTATTATCCTTTATATAGGGCTTTGACCACTCATATATTGCTTTATTCCTACTGTCAAATGAATTATCAATCGTTTTATTTACCAAACCAGTTGCTTTATGATGTTTTTCCCAATATGATTCTTCATAATAATTATCTAAATCATCTTTTTCAGGTAAGGGATACATGTAAACAAAACCACAATTTTTACAAATGTGATGTCTTGGAAATTCTCTATCATTTATTATAGTTCCCTCGGTATAACTGCAAATTGTACAATTCATTATTTTATTTTTTTTAAAAATTTTTCTGTGATAAAATCTCGTGTTTTTTGTATGGACACTCTTCCATATCCACCAATATGTGGTGTGATTATTAAATTGGTATTTAATTGGAAATATTTAAATAACTCATTGTTGACAGGCAATTCCGTTTTCCAATCTGAATCTCCCTTTAATACATCCAATGCTGCAGCTTTTAAACGTTTGTTTTGTAAAGCGTTTAAGAGGGCTTCCTCATCTACTAATTCTCCTCTGGATGTATTAATAAAAACTGCCTGCTTTTGTATTTTCAAAAACTCTTTTTCTCCAATCATATTTTCATTTTCTTTAGTGTAGTTTGCTAATAATACTATGACATCTGCTTCTGAAAACAATTCCTCTTTATTGCAAATTTCCAAACCATTACTTTTTGCAATATTTTGATTGTTAATATCTGTCTCACAAACTAAAACTCGCATTGAAAATGCTTGAGCATATCGGGCTATAATTTTACCAAGTCTTCCATATCCAATGATACCAATTGTTTTTGTATTAAGCTCATCACATAATAGATTATTTCTTGACCAAATTCCTTTACTAATAGATTGTTGCGATTGTTTAAAGTTCCTTACTAAACTTAAAATGAGCATCCAAGTGTGCTCTGCTGTACTTTGTACACTACTCAAAAAATCGGATTCTCCTTTTAAACTAATGACCTCAATATTTTTTTCTTGTACATACTCAGTCTCTATGTGATTTAGGCCTGTGGTTGGGCTAACTATGAACTTTAAATTTTTCTGATTATTCAGATTTATTCTGTCTAATTTGTTTCCAATTGTTGTAAAAATACAATCGTAATTTGATTGCAATAGCATCAAATCTAATTCTTCTTTACTTTGTGGCTCTTTTATTTCAAGCTCACCTATGTTTCGTAAAGCGTTTAAAGAGGCTTCTGAATAATTGTAAGCTTCTAAGTGAAGTATTTTCATAACTTATTACTTGTTTTCAACCATTCAGCATATTCAAAATCAAAGATTGTATCAATATTTACAGACCGTTTATTGGGCATTATCAAAGCAGCACAAGAGTCTCCTTTATAAGTACCTTTAAGTAACACATTTCTTTTACTTAAATATATGGCTCCATTTCTTATAAACATTGGTTCTAATTCTTGCCTGTTTTGATTTTCTTTTTCCTCACAAAATGGTGGGTCAATAAGGAGTCCTTCTCTTAAATATTTCATTCTTGCAGGATGCGTTCCTCCCACATCAACTACACTTATTACGCTATCAGTGTCTTTTTCTATTAATAATGAAATCGCACTATTAATATCTTCAGTTGTTCTAAATGGAGTTGTTGGTTGTAATAACATAACGGCATCATATTGACATTCATATAACTTTTCCATTTCTAACAAGCCATGAATGGCAACAGGCATTGAAGAGGCGGTATCTGTGGCTAAATTATCGGGTCTTAAAAAAGGGACATTTGCTCCATAACGTATAGCTATTTCTGCAATTGTTTGGCTATCTGTACTTACAATAACATGTGTTAAATTTGAACTTATTGCTGCCCTAATTGTATATGCAATTAATGGCATGCCATCCAATTCTTTTATGTTTTTTGAAGGAATACCTTTTGAACCACCTCGTGCAGGAATAATTCCTAAAACTTTTAATTTATTCATTAAATTGTACTTTCTGAAAAGCTTAAACCAATATAGGTTGATGGTTTTGTTGATAATATTTCTTCCTTTCTAAACAAATTCCAACCATCATAAATAATAGGATTTTCATTTAATGCTCTTGTCATTTCAAATACATTAATTTTTTCAAAAGACTTATGATTATTTAGAAACATTATTACATCTGAATTTTTAAGTCCTTGTTCAAAATCAATTGGTAAAATTCCAAATTCTTCTATTTCATTTTTTAGAGCAATAGGATCATAACCAATTAATGATTTCACATTTGTTTTTAATATTTCGGCAATATCTATTGCAGTAGAATTTCTTACATCTCCAGTTTCTGGGTTTCCTTTGAATGCTAAACCACAAATAAATACTTGACTTTCTTTAGGATTTTTACCAATCCTTATTAATTCTTTTAACACTTGGTCTACAATATGTTGATGCATTGATTCATTTATTTTTCTTCCTTTAACAAAAAAGGAGCCATCAAAATCAAATTCTTCTGCAACAGCAGCAAAAATATGTGGATCTTTAGTTAAACATGGACCTCCAACTCCTGGACTTGGCAATGGAATTGGATCTCTTGTGTATCCTTTATTTGCCGCATTTATAACATCCACAACATTAATATTAAATTTAGATGCAATTTTTGCCATTTGATTGGCATAAGCAAAAACGTAGTCTCTAAAAGTATTGTTTATTAATTTTGCCATTTCTGCAGCCTCTAATGAGTCTACTCTAACTATAGTTGGAGTTAAGTCTCTGAAAATAGCCGCTGTGGCCTCTAAAGAGTCTTTATTATATCCACCAATTAATTGTGGTAAGTTTCTAAGTTCTTTTAAGGCTTTCCCTTCCGCAGTTCTCTCTGGTGCAAAAGACAAGTGAAAATCAATTCCGCAAGTTAAGCCACTGCCTTCTTCTAATCTTTTCTTTACATAATTTCTGCAAGTACCAATTGGCACTGTAGATCTTAAAATAACTAAATTACCACTACTTAACTTTTTAGATATTTTATCACAAGCATCGTTCAGATAATCCATTATTGGCATTTTTTTTCCAAACTCATTTTCAATAACTGGAGTACCAACAGATATTATATAAACATCTCCTGAATCAGGTACTTGTAAAACAGGTTTAAAATTATTCCCTATATTTTCTTTCAACAAATCCTCTAATCCAACTTCATGAATATAAGATTGTCCATTATTGAGTTGACTCACTTTATTAGCATCTATTTCAACTCCTGTAACCATAAATCCAGCATCTGCCATTACTAATGCCATTGTTAATCCAACATAGCCTAATCCAACTACAACTATGTGTCTGTGAGTTGCTGTTTTTTGCTCCCAAAGTTGGTGATAATCTAAAACTCGAGTAGGTATTGACTCTTTATCTACTAATACAATTTTTCCAAGATACCTTTTACTTTGTCTTTGTCTTTTCTCAAGTTCTAAGGGAATTCTTTCTAATATTTCGGACATGCTCATCCCATCATGAAAACAGATAGGATTGGTTTGCATAATTTCTCCAACTGGCACTTCCATGTCTTTGAACTTTAATAAACCTCGCCTAACATCTCCTTCTGTGATGGTTCCTAACAATTGATTTTGTGCGGAAACAACTAACGCAATTCCTGTTGGTAACCCTTTTTTACCTGCTTGTTCAAAAAGTTCAAACATTTGAAATAATGTTGCTTCTTTCGAACAAAATAGTTCTGACACTAATGTCAATTTATTGTCTTTCATTTAATAATTGATTGTTTATATATTTTGCAACTAAGGTTGCTCCTTCTGTTTTCTGATTACAAATAGCTTGGTGAAAATCCAATAATGTATTCTTATTTAAAAGTTCATTTATTGTTTCTAAGTTTATATTTTGGGCTACCAAGTAACCTAACTTTAACTCCTGAATTGTAATTCCATTATGAATCAATTCTGCATTTTCATCTTCTATAGCAAAAATTGGAATTCCATAAGCAATACAATCGTTTAAAATACCCATTCCTGGTCTACAAAATACGGCTTTTACATTTAAAAAATCAATTTCTTTAAATCCAAATAGACTAAATTCATGATTTGAAAAATGAAACAACTGTTGGTCAACAAAAACATCTTCACCATTATTGGTTAATTGTTTTGCTATGTTTATTAATCTATTTTGATTTAAATTAGTGCCTCCACCTGTCACTAATATTTTATTGCGTTCATTAAAGTTTTTATCTTTTAACGGATGAGAGTTGCAAAACCATGGAAAACCAACAAAGTTTTGATTGTTTTTTACAAATGGCATAGCCATATCATCAACACCCATCATCTTTGGTTGATATTTTTGTATTAAGGTTTTTTCAAACTGTATATAGTCATCTATTTTTTCTGAATCAGTAATTACATCTGACCACAAAAAAGAACCCATTAACAATGCGTTATTAAAAATTTGGAGTAATGATGCATCATTGTCAATTACAAATAAACCTTTGTAATCTTTTGTAATGGTTATGACTTTTTCTAACCATTCATTAATTGAATTTAGTGTAACACCATTGAGATAATCTGGTGCTTCTTCCATGCATTGAAATTCAAAAACTATTGAATCATTTTTTAATAACTCTTCAGAAATTATCCAATTCTTAGTTCTTTCAAATGTTGAATGATGACAATGTATATGAATTTTAATTGATGAATTAATTATGCTTAACGCATTTGTAACAGAGAGCACTCTTTTCTGATGACCAAATCCATTTCTACAAACAAAAAAATGTACTTCTTGCAAATTAATTTAATATTTTAAAAAAAGCTACATAATTCTTTTCCGCATCAAAATGTTCCTCCCAAAATTTCCGAACTCCCTTCCTAAATTCAATAGTGTTTTGAGGGGAGTTCTTAAACTCTGTTATAATTTGCGCCACTTCCTTCATTTCAGTTTCCAAAGGAATTAAAATGCCTGTTTCTTCGGTCACTATTTCCTTACACCCACCTACATCTGTACTCAAAACAGGTATCCCAAAACTGATGGCCTCCATAATGCTAACAGGAATTCCTTCTGCTTCAGACAAACTTATAAATAAATTGACTTGATTCTCTTTATAATATTTTATAATATCATCGTTAGAAATCAAACCTTTTGCAATAAATTTTACATTACTTTTTGAAATTAGTTTTTCTTTATTTTCAACATATAAGGGTATAGAAAAATCTTTTTGGGCTGTCAAATTTTCATCACCTAAATGAATCCAAGTAATCGGGAAATCAATGTATTGAAGCATTTCTGCAATTTTGTGAATTCGTTTTATACTTCTAACCTTAGCACAACTCATTAAAATAAAAGGTTCATTCAAATTAAAAGAGTCATTAAAGCCAAAATCTCCACTACCTAAATATGAAGTTGAGATTTTTTGCTGGCATCCTCTGTATTTTTCTTTCAAATAATGTTCACCAGATTTTGAAACCGAAAAAATCATGTCTAAATATTTGAATTGAAAATTTCTTAATAAAATTTTCCCAAACAAAGAGCTTCTATCTTCAAATAAATCTCCTCCATGTGCTCTTGAAATTGCCTTACTAATCCACCCTTTTTTGCGCATCCATGATAAATAGATACAGTCGTAAAACCAAAAAGAATAGCCTATTAGGGAAAAAGTCCCGCAAGCTTGCGGAATAGGAATGAGGGATGAGGAATGAGGGGTTTTAATTCCCTTTTCTCTTTCAAATTTTATTTTTTTCATAGCACATTCTGCTTTGAATATATTAGAAGCAAATAAAGCTATGGATTTTTTGAATGGGAGTATTTTTTTAATTGCAAAACATTCTCTTATATAAATACCTAAAATTGGAAATAAATTTTTTAAAACTAAATTAAGTGGTTTGTAATTGTTCCAATCGACAAATTCTTCAAAAACAATCACGTTTCTAGGCAGGGCATCTTTGCCCTCCAAAGCATCTACTGAAAATAAATAGATAACATCAACTTTACTTGCTATCCTCTTAATGTCATTGATAACAAAAGGGGACTCGATTTCATCTACAAAATAAGCTAAAGGCATTTTAAAAATTTATTAATTGTCTTTTGTTCTTTTGAAAATTCTATTTTCACCAATCATTGTATCCAATACAAAATTGTTATTTGTTTGCATTTCAAATATCGAATTAAATTTATTTACATCCTCTGCTTTAAGAGTATTTTTGGAACTATTCAACAAGGGTGGATATCTGTCTTTAAAAACTACCACATCACATTCCCATATTAAGTCAGGTTGATCGGCATATAATTTGAAAATAATAGTGGCGGTTTTGGGTCTTTCACTTGCAAAAGGATGATAGGGGCTTGAGTGAATAAAGTGTCTGTATGGGTAAAACACACTCCCATCTATTCCAATTTCTTTATTCTTAAAATTAGATTCTAAATACTGATATAATTGTGCCGATTCTGCCCTTGTAATTAACATCTCTTTAGAATTATATCTATTAATTTTGATTGGCAATACTTTTATATAAAATGTAAATGCAGAAACTCCGAAAAATACAATCAATAATACAACAGAAATCTTTTTGTAATGCCTATTAACACTTACTTCACTAAAAATAATAAAACTTAACCAAATTAATACAAATCCTGTCCATAAATAATGAGGCCAAAGTCTTTTTGTTAAAACCATAACTGACAACATTAATATTAGTCCCATAGCACTAATGACAACTATTTGTAGACCTTTTTTGTCTTTGTTTTTTAAATAGTTAAAGGCTGTATAAATAGTCAATGCAAAGGCTAACAAAACGAAAACATAAGCTAATAAGTGTGACCCTAAATAGTTGTCACCTAAACCAGTTTCTAACCATTTAATAAATCCTAAATTAGAGTCATCATAGAATTTTGTTGTGCCAAAAACTGTTTCATGTAAATACGTTTTTAAATAAACAGGTTGTATTGGTGTTAACAATAAACAAGGAATTCCAACAAAAAATCCAATCAAAAACCACATTAATACTTTAAATCCCGATTGTAAATTTGCTTTAAATCCAGAACTTTTGTGAATAATCAGAGGGAGCAAAAACAATAATGGCAATAGAAGTAGAACATTAATTTTAATTGCTAATGCTAATCCTAACCAAAAATAATATCTGCCAAATTTATAATTGTTCTTAAACAAACCTCTTAAAAACATTGCAATGAAAAACAATTGTAGAGGTTCTGGTTTGGGCATCTGAACAAAATAGATAGAATACATAACACCTGCACTTCCAAACAAAAATAAGAATTGATTCAATTTTGTTTTGATAAACAGATTATTTAAAATTAAAAAGCTTATTAATATCCAAACAGAATGTGTCATTCGGATGGCATAAACCATCCCATCTAAACCCCATATTTTAAAAGGAATATAAGCTAATAGAGCATCCGTGTAAAACATGACTCTGCCATAATATAATATATCTCCACCAATGATAGCCAAAACAAAGTGTTTCCAACTTAATGGATTTAGTATACTATATACTTCACGAACTGTTAAATATTCATCATGTCCTGCAATAGATTGATTGATATTCGCTCCCTCCAAAAACTGCAAGTTAAGAACTGCAGCTAAGGTCAGAAAGAGAATACTAAAGAGTATTTCAATGGGGTGGTTTAGGAAGAATTTCTTCATAGGGGATTATTGTTTCTCGCAAAGGGCACAAAGTAAATTCATCACAAAGGGCGCAAAGGATTTTGAAAACATCTTCGCGGTCTTTGCTTTACCTTAGCGGTCTTTGCGTGAAATTTGTACTTTGTTTCTTAATTCGAAAATATACTTAAATATACGCTTCATGAGTTTAAAACGGACCTTCCAACTACTTCCGCTACCACCTTTGGCTTCGCCTGCAACTCGCTTGGCAAAGTAAACCGGAAAATCAATGATTTGTCCTTTCTTTTTGGCATGGTAAAGGAAGAATAGGTCTAAAGAAAAATCATGAGGGGCATCTTTTTCAATACTATCGAAAAATGTTTTGCTGAATAATTTGGGTTGAGCATTGATTTCAGTTAGTCTTGTTCCTAATGCCAAACTTGATAGTACACCCATACCCCAAGAGAAGAAGGCTTCCATTGGTCGGCGATTTTTTCGGTAACCTTTTACGAGGAGGCACCTTTCGAGAGCCTCAGGGTGACAGTGGTCTTTTTTGTCATGGTGAGGTTTTCGGTTTTTGTCATGGTGAGGCTCTCGAACCATGGCCTTGTTTTCATAAATCCTTAACGCTTTCAGCACATCCATCGGGTCGGTTTGGCGGTCGGCATGTGTTACGGAGAGGATATCGCCTTTGGCAGCTCTTAATCCAGTTAAAATACCATAACCATAACCAATATTTTTTTCTACGGTGACAACTTTAAATATATTTTGGTTGCGCTTGGATAATTCTTGTTCGAAAACGGTGGCGGAGTTGTCCGTGGAGCCGTTGTTTATCAATATAATCTCTAAGTCCTGATGGGCTGCAGCCACAGGGTCCAGGGAGTTAAACAAGAATTCTAAATTATCTTGTTCGTTATAGCAAGGGAGGATAATGGATAACATTGGTTTTATATTTCTCGCAAAGGACGCAAAGTAAAGGCAGCGCAAAGGGTGCAAAGAAAAAAAAACTTGGCGTCTATTGCGTGATCCTTAGCGGACTTTGCGTGAAATCTCTTATGGTTTTACTTTGTTGTAATACTCTTCCCAATATTGGAAGGTTTTGTAATCATTTGGGGTTCCCCAGCAGATATAATGGTCAACTTCAAATACTTTGGCTTTATATCCCAACTGAATTACATCATTGATGCACTCATCTACATAAAATTCGTTGTTAATTCGTCGGTTTTGGGCAATCATGCGCTCTGCGGCTTCTACAAATAGCTTGCCTGTTTTGAACCAAAAGGCACCTACATAGGCATGCTTATGCAATGGATCAGGCATATCAAACTTTACTTTTGCTTCAATGATAGTAGAATCATCTTCTTCTACTTCCACCCATCCATAAGCAGCTGGTTTGGGTAATACGGTCGGATTGTTTCTAAATGTAAACACCAATGCATCCGCCTCTTCTTTAGCTTTTTCAAATTTTGCTTGGTCATAAAGCATGCCATTGTCACTTGCTCCTATATACAACTCTTGATCATTATTTATTAATTCTTTTGCCAAAAGACAGGTGCTTGCTTGCCCTTCAGTCAATTGGTCAATTACGATGATTTTGGCATCAGGAAAGTGTTCTACAAGAGTTTTATCAATACCATACTCTGATATGTGAAAATCTCTTAGCACAAATACCATGTTTTCATCAGAACCTGGAAGGGCTTTAGCGGCGCTTACTACCATGGGAAAGCCCATAACCGGCAATAATGGTTTAGGAACTACATAGCCCTTTTCTGTAAAACGGCTGCCGGCTCCAGCCATCGGGGTGAGTTTTATAGGTTTATTGTTCATTATGATATTATAAATTTCTCGCAATGGGCGCAAAGGGGAAACAGCGCAAAGTAAGCGATGTAGAAAAACTTAGCGTCCGATAGCTATCGGGCCCTTGCGTGACCTTTGCGTTACTTTGCGTGAAATTCTTTAAATAGTTAATCCTTTTTGATAGTTTTAAAAATTTCTGACCAGCTGAGGTATTCTTCCATGTCTTCCGGGGTACCCCATTGGCAAAAATGTGGTACATCTGCATATACATTTACTTTAAGTCCGTCTCTTACCATAAAATTATAGGGTAAACTAATAAAATATTCGTCAAATATGGTGACCTTATTGTTCATTAATTCCTCGAAATATTGTTTAATATATTTCCCTTTTTTAAAATAGTAAGTTCCTCCTGAGTAAAATCCTTTTTCGCGGTCGGTTTCATAATCGTGTTTTTCAGTAATCTCAAGCATATTCATGTCTTTATCTACCAAACAGGTCGCATATAAATTTTTAGGGTGCAACAAATGTGGATGAAAGCCTGTATAACAAATAACCGAACCATCTACTCTTGTATCTTCCATTTGTTTTTTAAAATGATTATAATCCCAAACCATACTAAAATCGCAATAATTGCATATTACAGATTCTTCATCACCTATTAAGTCATAAATTTTTGAAACAGTATAGACTGGTCCCAATTTGTGAGAATCAATTCCAATAACTTGCGCTGTAGGAACATATCCCAATAACTGTTTACGCAAATCTGTTGTTTCTAACATATCATTTCTACAAATAAAAATAAAGTCTGTTTCACCAGGAAACAGCTCTATCACGTGTTGTATTACAGGCTTTCCGTGAATTGGAATTAAGGCTTTATAGGTTTCATATCCCGCTTTTTTAAAGCGACTGCCTTGCCCCGTCATTGCTATTACTATCTTCATATTATTATTACATGATGTTTTTGTCACTTTTTTTGCAGAGAATAAGCAAAAAAGTCGCCAAAAACTATTGGGTTTCTAATTCTTATCCCCGAGTTGAAACTCGGGACTATTATTGTTTTTCTCCTCCAGACAAATTTCAGCCAAGATTGGTTTATTCATCAAGCTTTTTTTTACGGATTATATTGTTTTATTGCTAAAAATTCTTTGGGATAATCTGTATAATAATGGGTAATTCCCCATTCCAAATATTTTTTAAAATCTTCTATTTTGTTAACCACACAAGCACCCATGTTTATCCCTTCGTTTTGCACATGTTTTACTTTTTCTGGAGTAATGGCTTCATTTAAATACATCAACGTTTCAAAACCATATTGTTTGGCAATGTAAATATCCGTTTGTAATTCCGAACCTAATAACCTATCCCAATGTACTGGAATGTTTTTATCAAATAACTTTGCTTCTATTAAATATTCACAATTAATATCGTTAAATGCAATTTGTTCAAAAACACCACATTGTTTTGCTAATTGTATTGATGGCAGAACTAATCCATTGGCTTTGGGTTGTATGCTAACTTTAACTTGGGTATTTTTGATACTATCAAATACGTCTGACAATAATGGTAGATTATGTATTTGCTTATCATTAAAGAAGTTGCCAAAGTTTAATTGCTTTAGTTCCTCGTAGTTTGTTTGACTTATTATTTTGTTTACACCAGTTACCCTTATGGATGACTCGTCATGTGTTACTACCAAATATCCGTCTTTTGTTTTTTGAATATCCAGCTCAAGCCATTTACAGCCGAGGCTGATTGCACTTTGAAATGCAGCCATAGTATTTTCAGGAAACTGAGACATATTGCCTCGATGAGCGTATATTTGTATCATTTTTTTTTTAACCGCGGAGGCGCTGAGTTTCTCGCAAAGGGCGCTAAGGTTTCGCAAAGAATGCTAAGAAAACACCTTTGTGCTCATTGCTTGTATTCCCTTTGCGCACTTTGCGTGAAATGCTTTATTTCATTTTTTCAAAGACAAAATACACCGTTAATAATTGTAACAAACCTTCATAATCCGCTTTCCATTGTGGATTGTAAACCCCAATTTCTTCCAATTGTGGTATTAATTGATAGGCTATTAATTCAATCTCATTGTCAGTTATAGTACCATATAAACTTAAATACTGATGCGCATTGTCAAACTCATGATCTACTTTTAATGATCCTGCCATATTTAACTTATCAATGATTTGATCTAATCCTACACCATTTGTAAATCTTAATTTTAAACCAATCTGTGGTTCGGTTTCCAAATCCAGAGGATTGATTTCATTTAAACTGTAAAAACTTGCTACTATATCCGAATGAAGTGCTTGGTTTTTAATGTATTTCTCTGAGTCTTGTTCTCTGGTTTTCAGTTGCTCTAAAACCTGTTCTGGAGAATACCCTCTTTTAGCTACATCTCTTTTTACTTTCCACCATACTCTTAAATTTTCTTGTGGTTGCATGAAGATTTTTAAATCATAAACATCCAATTGATTTTGTAGATAAAAGGAATGTAACCCCTCAAATAATATTAATTTATTTGGCTTAAGGAAAGTAGGTATTGTAAACTTACCCGTATTGTGGTCGTAAAAACTACGCTTTACCGTTTGTCCAGTTTTTAAACTTTTGGCTTGGTCTAAATCTTGATGTAAGTGGTTAGCCCTTGGGTCTAAATGTGTAAATTTTTTCCAATTTTCATTACCCCTCTCCCATTTGTGCATATCGTCTCCACGAATGATTGTTGTATTTTGTTGCTCAAAAACAGAAGATAAGGCATTGGTTAACGTTGATTTTCCAGCTGCCGAATCACCACCTATACCAATCATGTAGGGTTGTGACAAAAATTTAGCTTGAATGTTGCTGCTAATACCATTTTTAAACAACAAGTAAGCCATAATTAGTAATGTAGTTTGTAACAATGTAAAAGCAATATTTAATAAAGTGCCATTGTAAACCCAATACGATGAATCTACTGTAGCAAAATTGAAAGAATTTAGGTAGTCAGACTGTTGAATAAATCCGAAATAAATAAAATACAAAATACTTAGTATTACCAAAACCATTTGTTCTCTTTTACCATGCTTAATGACAAAGTAAATCAACAAAGGCATGATCCAAAAATACCAACCTTGCATGGGTGCTATCATGAGTGTCAATGCTAAAAAGGTAAATGCTAAAAATAATATTAACTGGTCGCGGTTTACGAATTTGAAACTTAAGTACCATAAAACCAATACAAAATATACAGCAGGAATAAAGTAGATTCTAAGACTTGAATTAAACTGATAATACAAATCAAAAACCTGTTGTTGAACGGGATTATTATAGACCATATTGATATAGGCCTCTGAATTGATATATGGCAGATTTAACAACAATACAATTACAAATAGAATTGATATAACTGATATTATTTTTTTGAAGTCTACAGATGGAATTCTCCACAGGTAAATAAAATAAAAAGGCAGCACTAATACCATGTTTGTTTTACAAGCTATTGCAAGTCCTAAAATAAAAAAAGAATACTCTTGTTTATTTTTAAATAGAAAGTACAAAGATCCTATCAAAAATGCCATTGGAATAACATCTAATTGCCCATGGAAATAGTTGATATAAATCAATACTGGAGACAGCCAATACCAAATCAAAACTTGGCGGGTTCTTGTTTTGAGCCAACGCATTAACACAAATAGAATGCTTATATCAGCGATAAACAAAGGCAATCTGTATAAGAGGCTATCAATAAATGAAAAACCATCAACACCACTTGGAAAAAGTACCCAAAACATTGCTCTAAAACTAGAAAACAACCATAACATTAATGGTGGATAAGGAAATTCAGTTCCTGTTCCATTTTGAGCAAAATACTCATAGGGATTTGCAAAACCTGAGGAGATAAAATAGTTTCCAAAAGGCGCAAAAAGCTCTCGTAAATAATCCGAAGCAAACAGAATTGAAAGCGCAAGCTTCACCCCTACCCCTGCCCAAAACAGGCGGGATTTAAAGATAGGGAGCTTGTGGTTGCCGTGTTTGTCTTTTAAAAGTATCATAATAGTTTTTAACCGCTAAGGCGAAAGGGAAGTTTCACGCAAAGGGCGCATAGGAATTTCTCGCAAAGGGCGCAAAGGTAATTTCTCGAAATGGTCCGATAGCTATCGAACGCCAAAGAAAATAATTTGTGTTCGTTGCGTTTACTCGGCGGACTTAGCGTGAAAAAGGATTTCTTGCAAAGGGCGCGACGCTTATAAATTATTTACTATGCGGTGTATGCCGTCTTTTAAATGTTTAGTGTTGAAATTAATCAGCAATCCAAGTTTTTTATCAGCCAATTTTAAGTAGGTCAGAGTTTGTGCAAAATGAACTGGTGCTATTTGTTCCACAGACTTGATTTCTAAAACTACTATTTTGTTTATTAAAATATCAATTCGATAGCCAACTTCAAGTTTCACATCTTTATAAACAAATGGAACTGGAACTTGTGTTTCAACTACTAATCCTTTTTCTAACAAGTCATGAGCTAAAGCAGCTTCATAAGCAGATTCCAATAATCCTGGACCAACGGAAGTATGTAACTTAAAAGCTACATCTAAAACTATTTTTGAAATTTCATTTTCATTCATCCTTTGCGTCCTTTGCGTTACCCTTTGCGTCCTTTGCGTGAAACTCTTAAACTTTGTATCCCTTTATCCCCATCGCCTCCGCCCCCTTAATATCCTTCTCCTCGCTATCCCCAATCATGATACATTCCTCTGCCTTCACTCCCAGCTTCTCCATTGCCAGTTCAAACATATAAGCCCCAGGCTTCTCAATCCCTGCCTCTTCAGATGTTACTAAAAAATCAATATACCTTCCCAAGTCCAATTTCAACCACTTTTTCATTTGTATTTGCGCAGTCAAGTCCGTTACGATACACATTTTAATTCCTTTGTCTTTGGCCTCTTGCAGAAATGCTTCAACACCTGAATTAAACGCCATGTTTTTTAAAAAAACGCTCCAATAGATTTCTTCCATGTCCAATGCGAATTGGGGATTAGATTTGCCAAATAAAATCTCACTTGCTTTTTGGGCATACAGCAAACGGGAATGAGAAGCGCCTTGTCCATGTAAGTCTTGATGCACTTTATCTCTCCCTGCTTTCCATGTTGATTCAAAATCTGCATTAGATATACTGTATTTCTCCGATGCCAAAACCTTACAGGCTTCATAGCCCGCTTGATGGCATGGCTTATAGGCATAGAGCGTATCGTCTAGGTCTAGCAGAATGGCTTTGATATTGGAGAGGGAGATGTGGTTCATTAATTCAACCTTAAGGAAGGCGCTATTTATTTTAACCCATTTGAATTTTCTGCAACTCTTGATACAGTTTTTTCATTTTCACCTCATAATCCAAATGCTCTTCGGCATATTTTCTCATTTTTTGAGGCAACTCTTTGTCTTCTAATGCTTTTTTTGCAAACTCTATTACTTTTTCCATATCAATGAGGCTATCATCATTAGGAAATTCTAATGCAAACTCTTTGGACTCTTCATTTAAATCTGGGTCAGTGTAGGCATAAATAAAAGGCAGGCCTCTAGCTAAATACTCTCTTATTTTCAAACTAGTTGCTTCTTTAAAATTTTTCAAATACACCTGAATACCTGAAACTCCTATATGCACTTTATTAAAAACAAGATCTAATTCATTCCCTGTAACATACCCCCCCTCTAAAATATATTCCCTCTTTGGCACTTCGCCCTCGGAATGGTGTCCAAAAACATAGAGTTTTATTTTAGTATTATTGTTCTTTTTTAAATTGTATTGGTCGATAGAGGCCACAAGCCTGCCAAAACCATTCCACGGTGAATAGCCTGAACTACCTTTTAAAAACAAAAGATTTAATTCATTTTTAACCTCTTCGGACTGTCTAATTGAATAATTTTTTACAGTAATACCATTGGTAATAGTTAATACTATTTTACTCCCCTTTTTTCTTTGATAATCAGCAATCTCATTAGTAACTGCAATACTTGCTCTTATATACTTGTTAATTTTTTTTCCAAATAAAATTTCATTATAGTAAGGCCATACAGAGTATTGAAGCCAACTAAGAAACGTTGAAGGTTTAAATCCAAATAAGTTTTCAGGCATTAAACTTTTAATTTCATCTAACTCCTTAGATTGGTGCTCAATCACAATTTTATCCCCATATTTTTTTACAAGCTTTAAAAACCATAATGTTGCTCCAGGATTTCTTATATAAAAGAAGTCAGTGTTGTTATACTCACTCTTGATAAACTCGGTTAATGCCTTGTCTAATTTTTTTCTTTGAAATATTTTGTTTAAAAACCTTTTTTTTGTTTTTTTAACAGGGAAAAAATTTACTTGTTCTGAATAGGTTGTTACCTCAAACACCTGTGTAGAAAAAAAACTACCTTTACATGTTGCACCGCAAAGATTTAATGCTGCAATTTGAGACAACACTTTATTTTGTACTGAGCTGCTTTTTAAACTTGGTGAAGTAAAAATATAATTAATCTTCATTTTAGAACATTTGTTGAGGTGTTTTTTTAAGAAAAACTGCTGGGTTACCTGCCCAAACTTCGTTGTCTGGAATATCTTTAACTACTACAGAACCCATTCCAGTAATAACTCTATTCCCAATGACGCATTTTTGTCTTATTTGAGTATTACCACCAATAAAACAATCATTTAAAACTTTTGAGCCACCCGCCATTACTGTCCCACAAACAAGGATTGAATTTTCTCCGACACTTGCATTATGTCCAATATGAACATGATGATCTAAAGCCGATCCTTTGCCAATTCTTGTAGTTCCTAACGTTCCTTGATCTATATTTACAAATGGGTAAATATGGACATTGTCTTCAATAACTACTTGTCCAAGGTGAGGTATATGTTCTAATTGACCATCTTTTCCTTTATAATAACCTAAACCTTTACCTCCAATAGAAGTTAGCTCTCTTATCTCACAGTTTTTACCTATTTTAACACAATCATACAACTTAACAGATTCTCCAATCATTGTTCCATCTCCAATTTCGCAAGCTCCTATTATTGAGTAGGCTCCTATTTGGACGTTTTCACCAAGTTTACAATTAATGTCTACAATAGCAGTAGGATGTATAAATGACTTTTGTTCCCTTTTATAGCTTAAATCCTCTATAAATTTATTGACATAAAGATAGAGCATTTTTGGATCTTCATGTACAACAAATAATTTAAGTTCAAGGTTTCCTTTGAATTTAGTATAAGAGTCTTCATTACATAAGATACATGTTGCTTTTGTTTCATTAATTAAAAACGCCTCATCCTTAACCCCTGGTTTAACCCAAGTAATATTACCCTCCTCACTTTCATAAATAGATTGAATTCTATTAAATACAAGCTCTTTATTGCCATAAAAAAAACAATCTTCTCCAAAAAGAGATAAAAGATGTTGGAAGTTTATAGTTAAATTCATTAATATAAAATTCTTTTTATTTCAAAAGCCTCAGCATATTTTGTTTGAACTTGAGTTCCTCTTGTAACTGCTAAAGACTTGATAAACTCTTCATTTGCATACGGTCGATGCGCTTGAGATTTATAGGCTTTTAAAGCATCTATTTTAGCATTCAAATGTTTTATTTCTAAGTTTACAAACATAGTTGTTGCCATACTGAAATTATTCCAAGGTAATTCATAACAAAAAATTGAACAAAACTTAAAGGCTCTAACCCCTTCTTTGTATATGGTTTCATGGTCCTGATGAACATCATTTGAACATGGCATAAATACCAAATCGGGTTTTATTAAATCCCGATAATATATCATATCATTTAATATATCTTGTCTTCTGAAATTAAAAGTTCGAACATCATATTTTAACAATATTAAATTTTCTTTTTTTATTCCCAAGGTCTGTGTGGCTTCTTTAACCTCAGTTATTAAAATATCTGAAGGAAACTCTTTTAATACAGATTGCTCACAGGCTGAAAATGCCAAATAATACACTTCAGAACCTTCTTCTATCATTCTATTTATAGTGGCTCCACATCCTAATTCTCCATCATCTGTATGAGGAGCTAATACTAGCACTTTTTTATATTTCATTATTGTGTTTTTAACTTCTTTTTTAAATAATTGATGTACAATTTTGGATTTAAATAAATTTCTAACTTCTTAAATCGTTTCAAATTTTTGGTATTGTATTGTTTATAATGACTATGTGGGATAGGTTTTTCATTGATGTAGGAATTTAACTCTTCGTTAGTTAAATCAAATTTCTTAGCAACAAATTCGAAATCATTTTCAAGCATTTCTTTGCTTGGATAAGATGGCATTTCTAATTCTCTTATTGCCTCTTGCTTACTGATTTGACCTGAGTTAATTAAACTAGCTAAATGCGCTTTTCTTTTATCTACTCCAAACTTTGTAGGTAATACATAGCCCTGATAAAAACGGGTGAATATGGATTCATAATGTTTACCACCATAATCTCTCCAACCCATTTTTTCTATTATCGTTTCTTTTGCGTTGTCCTTGTTATAATAGACAAAATCTAATAATGGATGAAATTGAATATTGTGTTTTTTGGTTTCCAAATATTCTTTTAATGGACTTAAAAGTTTAGTGGTTTTAAGTGGTTTTGTTCCAAATTTTTGATGAATATCATTAATATTATCAGTATCGGCTTTATTATACCTCATTGAATGTGGTAAAATAAACTCTGTTTGATGATTAGTGCCTGATAAAATAGATTTAATTCCTTTACTTTTGGCTAAATTAAACAATGTTGCTTTTATCAAATGATCTGTTGGAACTTCCCAATCTAAAACTGAAGATTTAATATAGGACAATTGTAAATCTTTAAACTCTTCCCAATCTACAACATGGGTATATAAATCGAATCCTGTATAATCTACTATCCTATTGATATTGTCTACTGCTAATTCGCTGTTCCAACCATTGTCAAAATGGACTAACAAAACTCTTATATTCCATTCCTTGGCTAAATAAGCCAAATAAGAACTATCTACGCCACCACTCAATCCAATTATTGCTTGGTATTTTCCTTTTGCACTTTTGATAATCTCAAGTGACTCTTCTAAATACTTTTGTTTTTGGGTTTCTGATAGGGGATTTAATACATAAGCTTTTTCATAAGCCTGACAGTGGTTGCAAACTCCATTACTATTGAATGTTAAACTTGGATCGTCGTTGGAATCTAAAACACACTTACTGCACTGTATTGCTTCTGTTTTCTGCATAAATTATTCACTGATTACTTTGTAATTGATAGCTTGCCACAGCTGAATGGCTAGAGTATCTGTTAACGTTTTATTTTTTAAATGTTCTAAAAAAATTGACTTGTCTTGGAAATTTAATTCTTTTAAAAACAGATCTAATTCTGTTCTTCTTAACAATTCTTGTGCATAGCTGTTTAGCTCATTGTTAAACCATGAAACCAACGGAGAACCAATACCAACTTTAAAAGTTCTCTCTACAATAGCCTTTGGTACTATGTCTTTTACCGCATCTCTAACTATTCTTTTGGTAAATCCCATCCCTAATTTGTGTTCTATTGGTAATTGAAAACAAAATTCTACTAATCTATAATCCATAAATGGCATTCTTACTTCTACACTGTGTTGCATTGAAGCTCTGTCAAAATCCCTCAAATAAGTTGGTAAACTATAGATGAAAAAGTCGTTCAATACTATTTGTTGTTCATAAGGAAATGATTCGAAATGATACAAGTCATCACTGAGTGTAGTAGCTTCATTTGGGATTCTTATTAAATCTACTTTTGGCTTTGAAGGTTTTAATAAAGACTTCAACTTGCCTTTTAAACTGTTCTTGTTTTTTTCCACTTGGCTAATCATTGAACCCAGTCTTTTACTTACGGATTCTCTGTTATTTTCATGATACAGGTTCACCAAAACCTCTTTAACTAAAATTGCTTTTTTAATACTTCCAATTTCTAAATAGTAGTAAAACAACTTGTCTAGCATATAACGATAGCCAAATAACATTTCATCTACACCATGTCCATCCAATGATACAATCACTTTTTCATTGCGAACTCCTTCGTAAATTTTTGTAATAGCATTCATTGGCGTACCCGCTATTGTATCAAATTTTATGGTAACCTGCTCTATTTCTTGAGCCAAGTGGTCCATATTGTTACTAATACAAACCCAATTTTCTTTGCCCCATTTTTCAGCTACTACTTCTGCATATTGTTTTTCATCCATTTCTGTTCCTGGAAAAACTGCTGTAATGGCTTTTTTACAATGTTGAGCTTGTCGACTGTTATTGTTTGATTTTTCACTTATGTGGTTTACCATTGAATACACAGAGGAGGAATCTAAACCGCCGCTTAATGCAGAAGCTAATGGTACATCTGAACGCATTCTTATTTTACAGGCATTTTCAAACAAATAATAAAATGTCTTTACATTTTCTTCGTACGAATTGGTATTGGGTTCTTTTATTTTAGCTCGAATGTCATACCATCTTTTTTGCTTGGGCAATGGTTTCCCTTTTTGAATTGTTAAAGTATGTCCAGGAAGTATTTGATAAATGTTGTCATAAATCGTTAATCCTAATCCTTCATGTGCTAAGGAATTGTCAATTATTTCTTTTAATCGTTCTTTATTTATTTTTCTTTCAAAACCTTCTAAATTTTTAAAAGCAATAGTTTCAGAAGCAAAAGCTATAAAGTGGTCATTGAAAGTATAATAAAGTGGTTTTATTCCAAATCTATCTCGAGCCAAAAACAAAGTTTTTTCTTGCTCATCCCAAATGGCGAATGCCCACATGCCATTGAACTTATCTAAGCAAGTTTTACCCCATTGGGAATAGGCAGCTAAAATTACTTCCGTATCAGTGTTTGATTTGAAAGCATGACCCAATTGCTGAAGCTCTTCTCTGACTTCAATAAAATTAAAGATTTCACCATTGTATGTTATCCAATAACTCCCCTCGGCATAACTCATGGGTTGTTTACCGGCTTCACTCAAATCTAAAATAGACAAACGGCGCTGACCCAAACCAAGCGTATTATTGTCAAACAACTCATAACCTGCCCCATCAGGTCCACGGTGAACCATGGAATCCGTGAAACGTTTTAATGTCTGTAAGGAAATCGGGGTAGTGTTGAGGTTATATATTCCGGTAATGCCGCACATGGTACTTTATGTTTTTAAATTTCTATTAATTAAACAATTGATTTACTTTCTAATTTTCCTTACCAGCCTATAACTCCCTGAATTTTGTATCAATTTCAATCTGTTCAATAATAATCCATTGACTAGGTAGATATTCATTTCTTCATTAAACGAGGCTGCATTCATTGCATTCTCTGCCAATTCATAGGCATTGATTTCCAAGGCATCGTTTACTATTCTGTGTAAAGATTTTTGGTATTGTTGTATGATTTGTGCTTTGAGATTAATGTCTTCTGCATTAAAATACGACAACTCTATTTGTTTGGTTTCTGACACAAACTGTTGCACTTTTTGTTGCATTTGTTCCAAGGCCACTTGTTTGGGGGTTTGTAATTTCCCTGCTTTTTTCAACTCAGCTTGGTATTTTCTTAAACTCATCCAACTGATATAACTGTATCGCCCTTCGTGATACGAGAATTTTATACCTGTAATACCATCTCTGTAATATTCTTGCTTGATAAAAGCATAGAAAAAAGCTTGAATGGTTTTAACAATCAGCTTGAACCATGAAAATCTGTTTCCTTCTTGATACAAGACTTTGCCTTCGCCTTTGGCATAGCGTGTATTCTTATCTTTGAGCTGTGCCCACGAGTTGCACCAAAAGTGTTCGTCATAGTTTTTGCCTGTAAGTGGAATTTCAGCAATACCATATCCAGGCTTGGCTGTTATTCCTGTATGTACTTCGTCTGAAATATTGATACCGGGTCGGTAAAACAACAACCTGCCTCTTACTGGATTTTTATAGGGACCACCCTTTAATTTTTGACCTTTAAAATAATACCACAAATAGGCCCTAACCAAAGATTTAAATGGTTGTGGGTTGTAAATGTATTTTTTAATATCCTCAGCCAGTTCAGGTCTAATGCGTTCATCGGGGTCTATTAGGATAAACCAATCGTGCTTGAGTTTGGGAATATACAAAGGATGCATGTCTTCTATGCGAGGTACTTTGTGAAACTCTTCCACTATGGTGGCATATTTTTTTGCTATTTCCACAGAGTTATCAGATGACCCAAGGTCTACAAAATAGACCTCCTCACAAAATTGCAATGATTTGAGGCAATCTTCCAATAAATGTCCTTCGTTACAAGAGGCTACTAATACAGAAACAGGTAATTTTTCGGACATTCTTTAATTTAATTGTCGGTATTTTACTTTTTTAAACATCCTTTTTCCTAACGTAATGAGGAGCAAATTATAAAGGTGTTGTGCAACTTTATTGAGTGGATTTTTCAAAAGTGAATTAATTTCTTTGAATTTTTCTGTACTTAACTCATCCACATGGTGCAATAAATATTTTTGTACCCTTTGCAACAGAATAGTTTCTTTTTTTGATTTTGAAACGCTCGTCAATGGTGCTAAATAAACGGCCCAAATAGATTGAACAATGGCCATACTGTCTCCATTTGTTACTTGATTGGGATGTAATCGGTAATAAAACAAGTCTTCACCTAATCCATACATCACGCATTGACGGTCTGCCAAACGCAACCACAGTTGATAATCTTCTGCATTTTGTAGTCTCTTGTCTTCCATAAAGCCCCCTATTTCATCCACACACTTTTTTTTTACCATTACCGATAAGTTTGGAAGACTTATACCTGACAATAAATACTGGAATTGCTCGTCAAGCTTTCTTAATCCTGTGGGTTCTTGGTGAGTGTGTATGACATTTTGAATGGTATCCATAAAACTTATCCCATTGGTGTAAACTAAATCTACTTGAGGGTTTTCTGTAAATACACTCACTTGTTTTTCTAATTTTGTGGGATGCCACAAGTCGTCTGCATCTATAAATGCCAAATACGTTCCCTTGGCTTTGCTTATGGCCAAATTTCTGGCTTTCCCCTGTCTGCCATTGGTTTGATACCAATAGTGTATTCGAGCGTCCTTGTTGGCATATTCTTTTATGATACCCGCAGTTTGATCTGTGGAACCATCGTCTACCATAATTAATTCCCAATCTGTATAAGTTTGCGCTTGAACAGATTCTATGGTTTCTGCCACAAACTTTTCTGCATTGTATGCAGGCACTATTACAGAAACTATGGGGCTATTCATGCTTTTTGAAGTAATTGGATAATTTGTTTCCTGATTACAGTTTCAAGAACAGCGTATTTTCTGAATTTCCAATACCTATTTACCCATGCATTGACTTTGTGTTGCTGTTGTATCTCTCCTGTTAACTTTACACCCTTGTAAGTACCCTCTTTATAACTGCTCGGCTCATAGTACTTAAATGGAATACCGCTTGCGGCATAATAATAACCAAAAATATAAGTTCCTATTTTGTCCTTTGGTTTTAGAGAGTCATCTAATAAGAGTGAAATAAGTTCTTGATGGGTTTGTGGGCGGTAAACCACATCCAATGTTTCATACATGGAATGACCTGCCATAATGGAACATTTGTTCCAATACGTAGCTTCTATGCCCATGGTAGAACCAAAACCAATCACCTTATAAGCATTGTCCAATAAATGATAAGAATCCAACAATGCATCGGGCAATATAATACTTAAGTTAGGCGACTTAAACGCTACAATTTGCGCATAATTAACAGGATCAGCTGTCGCTAAATTGGGATGCAGCCTTAAGTAAAAATGATACTCAGTATACTCAAGTAGGTCAGAAACGATTTTTAAAATTCCTTCATTTTGATTTTTGTACAAAGGATTGTTCCATTCTGGACCAACCGCTGCAAACTCAAATTCTGAGGAATTAAAAATAACAATATTTTTTTTATTGGTGTCAAATCCTTCAGGTAAAGACCCTTTTTCTTGTTGGTCTGTAAATGATTTCCAAGACAAAATATTACCCTTTCTTCTGTTTTCAAAAAAATAGGCGGCTTTATTTATTTTCTCTTGTTCATCCGCATTGCCTTCCCAAAAATTTTTAATTTTAAACGCCATTTTAGCCAAATCGTGTGGCAAGTGGTTTTCGTATAATTCGTATTGTTTGAAAGTACTTCCTCTTTCGTGTATGAATACTTTTATTCCCAAGTGCAGTGCCGCCTTAAATGCTGCTTTAGTATGCATTAATCTGCCATTAAACACATACAACATATCGACCTTGTGTTTTTGTAACTGATTCAATATTGAATGATACATTTCTAACGCAGAATACATCATTAAATTGATTTTTTCTTGGTGTTCTGAAAGTATAGGATTTGGATTACTCAACAAACTAATTAAAGAGGAGGCAACTGCATATCCGACATCAAAATTTTGATATTTAATGTCTTTCAGTTCTTCTATAGTATCAGCGTTCCATTTAAATGCTTGAATGGCTAATTTGTCAGTAGTACTTAATAACTCATAAGAAATAGAAGGGATTTTTTGTGAAAGCAATGCCAAGCCATTGTTTTTTTGGGCCATACATTGAATACATCTAGAAAAAGCCTTTTCGGGATTTGCATCGCAAAGAGGCAAGGTAGAAGCGCAATACAACTGGATTACCTCATCTCCACTGTCTATATGGCGTTGAATAATTTCCAACTCCGTTTCATAATGCGATTCCCAAAGAATATGGGATGAAAAAAGGAGGATTTTAGCCATTGATATTTGAATTCAGCATTGAATAACCACTGAATTTAATTGAATCTTTATTGCGTTTGATTTTTAACGGTGTTGTTAAATTATCTAATACATCGTATGGATTTTCATTTTGACTGCTTCCCAACCAATAATACAATTCATAAATGCCCTCATTGAGTTGCATTGGATTTAAATTCATTTCAAACTTAAACGACGACTGATTTATACAAAAAGAGAATATATCATGCTTAACCGTAGAACTTACTATTTCACGGGAAATACTGGAACGCAATGCCATCATAAAATATGCTTCTTCAATAGAACTATTTTTGTCACATTGTACACTTATTTTGATAGGCTCTTCTACCTCAAATTCTGTTTGAACCTCATTATGCATATTAAGCAATTTAACATCAACAATCCTTAATTCTCCCGAACCTCTTCTCAATTTAGTATCTTGTAGCGTTTTACTGTCCTTTAAATTCACATGAAGGGTATGGTTAATGTATTCATTAATCATTTCTTCAGTGGAACCTATTTTATATACTTGACCGTGTTTCAATATCACTACTCTGTCGCATAAATCGGCTATTGCGCCCATATTATGGCTAACAAAAAGTACAGTACGACCGCCTGTAGCAACATCTTTCATTTTTCCCAAGCATTTTTTCTGAAACTCGGCATCACCCACCGCGAGTACTTCATCAATGACTAATATTTCGGGTTCTAAATGTGCCGCCACTGCAAAAGCCAAACGAACATACATTCCTGAAGAATAACGTTTTACGGGGGTATCGATGTAGCGTTCTACGCCAGAAAAAGCCACAATTTCATCAAACTTGTCTTTGATTTCTTTTTTGTTCATTCCAAGGATAGCACCATTCAAAAAGATATTTTCACGACCCGTCAATTCAGGATGAAACCCAGTACCAACCTCTAACAAACTCGCCATTCTTCCCTCTATGGTAATTTGACCCGTGGTAGGGGTGGTTACCCTAGACAATATTTTCAATAAAGTAGATTTACCTGCCCCATTTAATCCTATGATGCCTAATACTTCCCCTTGCTTTACTTCAAAATCAACGCCTTTCAGAGCCCATACATATTCAGAGTTACCTACTACCGTTCTGTCATTGGCTTCACCTACCTTTAAATAGGGATCTTCTTTTCCTCTTACTTTATTCCACCATCGGTTTAAGTCTGCAGCAACCGTTTTGGATGAAACCACACCCAATTTATATTGTTTAGAGATATTCTCTATTTTAATAACTGTTTTACTCATTGTTGTGTTTTAAATGGCACACCATCCTCCATCTACTATTAAATTATGTCCAGTGATATATTGCGATTTTTCGGATAATAAAAAAGCAACCGATGGTGCTATATCGTCTGGTTTACCCATTCTACCCATTGGCACTTTTTTATTGTAATTAGCAACAAAAATGGGATTTTGATGATCAAAAATTCCTCCTGGGCTCACTGTATTTACTCTAATTCCTCTTTTTCCGTAATAGGAAGCTAAAAATCTTGTAAAATTTATAATACCTCCTTTTATAGCAGAATAGGCAGCTGCAGATGTCATTGAAGTCCCTTCATAAACACTAAAATCATTGCCTACCACTCCATAAATTGAAGCAATATTTACTATACTGCCACTTGCTTGTAAATCCATTTTCTTTAAAACTTCTTGACAAAAAACAAAGTAACTATTCATTTGCATCTCAACATTTGATGACCAAGATTCTGGTTTAATATCTTCAAACTTAGCCCCCCAATCTTTTGTTCTTGGGTAAGCATTGTTTACCAATCCATCTATTCTGCCAAAATATTGAAATATTTCTTCTACTGCATTGCTTATATCTTCGGCCTTGGTTATATCTACTCGATAATTACCAATAACTAAATCGGTTGAAACACTAATATCTGCATTTATTGTAATTGCGCCTTCTTGCTTAAGTTCATTTATAAAAGCCTTACCTAATAAACCAGAGCCCCCTGTTACGATGATTACTTTGTCTTTTAATATCATTATTTAATCATTTAATACTATTTTCAATACCTCAATGCCTGTTTGTACATCATTTTCATAATAGGAATTATTTTTTAACCCATCTAAGAAATAACTCATTTGCTTGTCATATAAAGTTCCCATTTGCGCTCCTTCTTCAACAATTATTTTATTACCTATTTCCTCCTTAATTGAATATGAAATTAAATTGCCATTTAAAATAAAATCAGGACTAACAATTTCTATTTCTCTCTTGTTTTGTTTTCTGAAATAATTCAATGTTACCGATGCCACAAAATCAGAATATATCAATTGATAATTGGCATAATCTATAGCACTAATATCTAAGTGTGAATTATCCCTTAAAGTAGATTTTACTTGTAAGGGTTTTCCAAATAGCCAATACAAATAATCTATCTCATGGATTAAATCTAAATGAACTCCACCGCCCATCTCTTTATTGGCACTGTATGATTGTCTATAATCAGAATCAGCTCTCCAATTGGGTAAATAAGAGCCACAATATACGTTTACTTCATCAACTTTACTTTTAGTGTTATTTATGAACTCTTTTAAATAACTAATAACAGGATGAAAACGAAGCACACAAGCTATATAAGTAGGTATTTTGTCAATATTAACCTTTTCAATGATTTCATCTGCTTGTAATAAATGATGAAGTAAAGGTTTTTCTATAAATAATGGTTTCTTAAATTCTAAAGCTTTTAAAATAGTATCGCCATGTAAATTTGTTGGATTTGAAATTAATATAAAATCAGCTTCTAAAGCATATTCCCAACTAAATACATTAATTACATTTTCGTAGTTTTCAGCATTATTAGAAGACCTTAATGCATAAATAATAGCATTGGGTTCAATTTTTCTAATTGCAGTGATATGTTTTTTGGCAATAGAGCCTAATCCAATTAAAAAAATCTTCATGGCTGTATTAAATCAAAATCCAACTGATTATTGCTTATCAACCATTCCATAAACAAAAAATCTATTGGTTCATCTAAATCAAAACACTGATGTTCAATCAATTTTATAATAGATTTTGGAGTAATAGCAGTAGTAAAATTGTCTGTATAAAACTGTCTCTTGTACACATAAAAAGATGCGTTCATGTCATAAACGTTAGGTGCAGATTGTCGGGTTAAGAAACCACTATTAGGTTTAGAGAGTCCATAGAATCCATCTTCTTTTTGTTCCACCATATTGAAATAGGGGTTTCTGTGTGCTTTTGAAACCGAAAATAAATTAATAGCTTCCGAATTATTTTCAATTAGATTTAATGCAGATATTACATCTTCTAATGTTCTTAGTGGTGCCGTAATATCTAAATCTATCACATAATTAAACTCGCATTGATATTTCTGTTCTGATTCTGATAAAAGGTCTTTTAAAACTCCAATTTTTCCTGCCGTATCTGTTGCCAAATGTTCAGGTCTTAGGTATGAAGAATGTAAGCCATATAAAGCTGCCGTTTCTTTAATTTCAAGGCTATCCGTGGATAGTTCAATAATTACATGACCGTTGATTTTTTTGGAAAGTGCTTGTGCAAAAGCAATACTATAAGCAATTAATGGTTTTCCATTTATTAATTTAATATTCTTTCCAGGTATTCCTTTTGATCCACCTCTGGCACACAGAGTAATTAAATAATTTTTCAAAATTTTATGTGTTTAATATCTTCTTGTGCTTTTTGATATTCCTCGTGTTTTCCAATATCTAACCAATATCCTCTGTGAGGATAAGAAACTACTTTTTTACCTTGACTTATTAATAATTCCATTAAGTCTGTGGTATTAAAAAACTGATTGGCAGGTATCATTTCTAAAACCTCTTTTTTCATTAAATAAATTCCGCCATTGGAAAAATAAGTATAAGTAGGTTTCTCTTTAAAATTGATGACTTCCTCATTTTTAGTTTCTAAAACAGCATAGGGTATAGTAACATTATAAGGAATAGTAACTACTGAAAAATCTGCTTTAGAATTTTTGAAATGTAAATAAAAATCCTCGTAATCAATGTTGGTTAACAAATCGGAATTAGTTAACAATACTGTGTCATGTTTTAACCCAAGCGCTTGTTTGGCTGCCCCTACAGTTCCCAAAGGTTCTATTTCTTCAATGTAATGAATATGAACACCTTGCTCTTCACCATTTTTAAAATACTCTTTTACTTGACTACCCAAATACTTTAAAGTTATCCAAAAATCATCTACTCCATAACTGATAAGCCTGTTTAAGTTATGTTCGATAATTGGTTTATCTCCTACTTTTAGCAAAGGTTTTGGTATCGTATCGGTAAGTGGCTTAAGTCTTTCTCCCCTACCTCCTGCCATTACTATAGCGTCTACTGGTAAATAAGATTTAATTAATCTGAAGTTGATGACATTGACTATTCTTTTTTGCTCATCAATAACAGGAATAATTTTAAAATTATTTTTTCTGTATTCTATGATATCCGAAAGATTATACTCATTTTTTACAATACACTTAGGGTTGTCTTGAATAAAATCCGTTACTTTTTGTTCAATTGAATTTCCTTTTATAAGCCCCCTTCTAACATCTCCATCCGTTAACGAACCTAACAAAATAGTATTATCATTTACCACAAACAATATTGCATCCGCCCCCAACTGATCTAACATTGGCAAAGCCTCAATAACTTTTGCATTTTCAGATATTAAATGTTTGGAAAATGGTTGTTTAATATTCATTTGAAATTAATTCTTTGACTATATTTTTTGAAGCACCTCCTTTAAAGTATATACTATTTTCTGTATATGACTTTCCAAAATATTGGTTCACTTTCTCGATGATTTCCATACTATTAAATGAAGTGTGAATCACGTTGTCTCCGGCTATTCTTCCTTTTTGTCTGTCACCAATATTCAATACATATTTTTGAAAACTTGAACCTTCTGTTATTCCACTTGAGGTATTTCCTAACATTAAACCTACATGTTTCATTGCTGTAAAATAAGATTCCGTTCCAAAGTTTTCAATTAAATGAATTTGCGTAGGATATTTCTCTTTTAATGTTTGAAACATTTTTCTGTACAAGTTACCATAAGTATCTGCATTCGGCATTGTTACTATTAATTGGTATTGATTTGCCAACTGATTCAATGCAATTTCAGATTCATTTGCGTAATTTACATTGTCATCAAAAGCAACTGTTTCGGGATGAATGGTAATGAGTACACTCGGCTTAGCCAAATCTATTTGCCATTTTTTATAAAACTCGTCTTTACTAAGTAGTGGCATTTGCGATAAGTTATCTAATCCCAAGGCGCCAACTACAAAACACCTCGCTTGTTCTCCTACTATTTCGATTACTCTTTCCTTAAAAGCTGGTAACGAAACAAAATGTAATGAAGATGAAAGCGTAATAAAATGCCTGTAAATATTGTCAATGGCTCCTAGTGTTGTTTCGCCCCCATGAATGTGAGCAAAAGGTAACACGAATGGAATACCAGCTGCTACTGCTGCTGCCATTTCAAATCGATCTCCTAATACTATTATCCAATCATAATCTTTTCCCTTTTTTGCCCAAAATCTAGAAAAATGTTCAACCGTTTTTGAAAAGCATAATGCAATATCTTCGGGACCATCATGTTCAAAGGGAATTTCAACTTGGTGCTGAACTGTAAAACCATCTTTTAATATTTCATTAATGGTGTACCCATGCTTTGCAGAAAGGTGTGTACCAAAAGCTAATATTTCAAATTCTATTTCATCTGTTAATCTTAACTCTTTCAACAAAGGAAGATAAATACCATAATCGGCTCTAGAACTTGTTAAAACAAGAATATTTTTCAATTTATATCCTCCCACATTAACTTAGATTCTTCTGCTAAGTCTCTTTTTAATTCCTTGCCTATTACTTTTTCAATATCCATAGGTGATATACCATCGCCTGGCCTTTTCATTATTAAATCATTGTTATTCAAAAGTTTTCCTGCTTTTAAATTCTGCTTTATATGAATAGATTTTCGCGCTATTTTAATATTTGGTTTTTCGCTTTCACTGGCTTCTTTTAAGCCGGTTCCAGATATTGCTTGTTCAATATTTCTAATAGCACTTACCATAGCTTTTAATTCTTCAGGTTCAAGAGAGGCAATATGGTCTGGTCCGGGCAAAGTTCTATCTAAAGTAAAATGTTTTTCTATAACCATAGCCCCCAAAGCCACAGCAGCTATAGGCACTTCAATACCCAATGTATGATCACTGTAACCAATTTTTACACCTAATTCTTTGGCGATATGTTGCATTGCCAATAAATTGACATCTTGCATAGGTGTAGGATACTCCGTATTACAATGTAAAACAGTAATTCTATTTATATCAATACCTTGTTCCTGAATAACAGATATTGCTTCTTTAATTTCACTAATGTTTGACATACCAGTAGATAAAATAATATCTTTCCCTTTTTTTGCTATATGCTGCAAATAAGGTTTATTAGTAATTTCTCCCGATGGAATTTTATAAAAGGGTGGATTCAGTGAATCTAAAAAATCAATGCTAGGTAAATCAAATCCTGTAGACAAGAATTGAATGTTACATGCTTCACATTTCTGTTTTAAAATTAGAAAATCATCAAAACTTAATTCAAGTTTTTTAACCATTTCAAATTGTGATTCAGCTTCTCCTGTATTATTTATTTGATAATCTGCTTTTGAAGCTTTTTTAGAAATATTTAGTTCTGTAATAAATGTTTGAAATTTTACAATATCAGCGCCTGCATCTGCTGCCTTTTCTATCAATTCAATAGCTTTGTTAATGTCACCATTATGATTAACACCAGCTTCAGCAATTATCAAAACTTTTGTTCTCATTTTAATAATGGTTTAGCAGGAATTCCAACAATAGTTTGATGGTCTAATATTGATTTATTTACCATACTTGACGCACCAATTTTATTATTATTTCCTATTGATACGCCTTGCAATATGGCACAATTTGTTCCCAACAAATTCGAATCTCCAATTGTAACATTTCCACTTATATTACTCCCTGGATTAATAACATTATAATTTCCAATTTGTGTGTCATGACCTATAGTTGAATTTAAGTTAAAGATATTAAAATCTCCAATCTCAATATCTACAGTAAAAATACAATTAGGTGTAATAATATTTCCAAATCCAATCTTTAAAGTGCTATAATCTGCCAACACGCCTGGATATATTAAATTGGGGAAATTATAATCTTTGAATTTTAAATGAATTTTATTGATTAATTCTGGATTGCCAATTCCATTGAACAAAACAACTTTATCACTAGGTTTTGTATTCTGTAAAAAAAATGACTCTTCAATCAAGAAGCTAGTTTGTAATGAAATCTCTTTGTCAATAAATCCTCCAAACTTATACTCACTACCCAAAGTTTTTTGAGTGTAAAAAAAGACTTCTTTAGCAAAGCCACCTGAACCAATAATATAATAACTAATTGACATTATAACCTTACGCTACTAGAGATATTAACTAACCTATCTGCTAAAAAAATGGTATTTTCCAAATCCCCACAAATTGCGTTTTTATACATCGGCAACAAATGTGTTGGTGTCCATGTAGGTCTTGTCATTACTCCATTTTCATTAGTCTCTGTTAAAAACAAATTTCTTTGATCTAAATCCCTTAACTGAATAGTGTGCAACCAATAATTAGACTTGGAATTTTCGGGTTCCAACTTGTATTCAATCCCTTCTATTTTTGCAAAGAATTCGTTATATATCGTTGCCAATTGTCTTTTATTTTCAATAAATACATTCAACTGCTCCAACTGAGCGCAAGCCAATGCTGCATTTAAATTTGGCATTCTATAATTGTAACCCACCATATCGTGGTTAAACTCCCACTTGTGTGGTAACTTTGCTTGTGTACTTAAATGTTTAGCCATTTTTGCAAATGCCTCATCATTGGTAATTATAGCGCCTCCGCCTCCACAAGTAATAGTTTTGTTACCATTAAAACTAAACACACCTGCTAGTCCAAAGGTGCCCGTATGTTTGTTATTATATTGACTACCTATGGATTCTGCTGCATCTTCAATCAATGCAATTTGGTACTCTTCGCAAATGGTTTGAATTTGATCAATTTTACATGGATGCCCAAAAGTATGCATAGGCACAACTGCTGATATTTTTTTGTGCGATTCAATATGAATGCACTCCATTTTTCCTGTCTCTTTGTTTATTTTTAGCTCCGTTTCATTGATTAACCAATTTTTTAAAGCAATAGGACATAAACCCATTGTTTGTAAGTCAACATCAATAAATATGGGCTCAGCACCTAAATAACTAATGGCATTGGTCGTAGCTATAAAAGACAATGATTGAGTAATTACTAATTCATCGTTTTTAACCCCAGCGCATTTTAATGCTAAATGCAAAGCTGAAGTTCCATTGACAATGGCTACAGCATATTTTGCACCTGTTTTTGATGCAATTTCTTGTTCAAATTTATTTACAAATTCTCCTACCGACGATACAAAAGTACTTTCTATTGTTTCTAATACATAGTTCTTCTCATTTCCAATGAACTTTGGCTCATGCAAAGGGATGAAATCCTTATTAGGATAGATAGACTTTATAAATTCAATGGTAGACTTAAAGCTCAAAATCTTTAGATATTATAAATATTTGATTTGTATTTACTCAAATTAGAATCAATTTTAAACCAATCGATAGTTTCTTTTAAACCTTGTTCTAATGAAAATTCTTGTTTCCAGTTAGTTGTATTTTTTAATTTTTCATTGGAGCCAAATAAACGAAAAACTTCACTTTTTTCTGGTCTCAATCTTATTTCATCACTAATGATGTGAGCTTTTGGATTTATCTGATTAATGATAGATTGCGCCAAGTCTCCTACACTAATTTCTGACTGTGTAGCAATATTAACTTCATGGCCAATTAATTGATTACTTAAAGCAATTTCAATAAAACCATTGACAGTGTCTTTTACATACAATAAGTCTCTTGTTGGAGTAATATCACCTAGTTTTATTTCTTCTTTACCGTTCAATAATTGAGTAATAATAGTTGGAATTACAGCCCTTGCGGATTGTCTTGGCCCAAAGGTATTAAAGGGTCTCACAATAGTTAAAGGTAAATCAAAACTTCTGTAAAACGAATCTGCAATACAATCTGCACCAATTTTGGAAGCAGAATAAGGTGATTGAGGTTGTTTTGGATGTAACTCAGTTATTGGAACAAACTGTGCAGTACCATATACTTCCGATGTAGAGGTTACTAAAACTCTTTCAGTTCCTAGGTCTCTTGCTGCTTGTATCACGTTTAATGTTCCTTTTACATTGGTATCAATATAAGCATCAGGTGAATGATAACTAAACGGAATAGCTATTAAAGCGGCCAAGTGAAATACAACATCAATCCCTTTCATGGCAGTTCTAACACCATTAGGGTCTCTTATATCTCCTGAAAAAATTTCAATTTTTGAAAGTTGCTCTTCTGACAATGTATCTAACCAACCCCAAGAGTTAAAAGAATTATAATAAACAAAAGCCCTAACATGGCAACCGTCTTTTATCAACCTTTCAACCAAATGACTGCCAATAAAACCATCTGCGCCTGTTACTAATATTTTTTTATTAATTAACATTTCTTAAATTTTTTTAAATTTCCCTACCTAAATTCTATTAAAATCTCGCATAGGATGTTGTTACTGTAATTTTTTAATAAAGGATTTATATTTTTATTTCCTCTTAAATTATTAATCCTCCCATGCTCGAAGAGCATCTCTGTGCTCTATTCTCCCAACCCTTTCTGCGACCTCCCGAATGACTCGGGAGTGGTTAAATTTCCTTTGATTTTCTGTGGTTAAACCTCTTAAAAAAAGAGATTTTTTTGTCATTTTTTTTGCAAAGCAAAGGAAAAGCAAAAAAGTCGCCAAAAAGATTGTGTGTGTTTTTACATAACCTCGGGTTAAAACCCGAGGCTATTACTATTTACCTCCTCTGGAGGTATTTTTGTTCTTGTTATATTCTCTCTGTTTTCATCTCACCAAACTCTCTCTTGTTTTTCCCATGCTCGAAGAGCATCTCTGTGGTCTCTTCTCCCGCCTCCCTCTGTGACCTCCTTGCTTTCTCTGCGCTCTCTGTGGTTAAATGTTCACTAAATCCTTTAAACACCCTTCGAGAGCACCCCCTCACGTGACTAGGCTCAGCCTAGTGGGTGACAATCTTTAAATAATAACGCTGCACGGCGTGAAACATATAAACTATCTCAACCCTTTCAACACCCTTCGAGAGCCTCAGGGTGACAATCGTTAAACAACTCAACAAATAAACAAATAAACAATCAAATCCCTAAACCGTATCCATAAAACTTTTTTCAACCTTGTGGAAGGTTACGATACCCACAAAGAGTAAAACAAACATATAGGTAGCACTGATTGCCAAGTTGCTTATACTGAAAACACCCTCGCCCAAAAAACCGTATTTAATGGCTTCAATGATGGAACTCATAGGGTTCAATACATTTAACCAAAAACGCAAGTCTTCGGATAAAATACTAAATGGATAAATGATAGGTGATGCATACATGAGCAACTGAACCCCAAAACCAACCAAAAATGTAAAGTCACGGTATTTGGTGGTTAGTGAACTAATTAAAATACCAAAACCTAAGCCCAAACCGGCCATCATAATTACAAATATAGGCAATAAAACTACTGTCCAATTAGGTTGAATAGCACCAGTCCACCAGTAGTAAAAAAAGACAACTAAAAATAAAATAAACTGAATGCCAAACTTAATTAGATTGGAAATAACAACCGACAAAGGCGTAATTAATCTTGGAAAATAGACCTTACCAAACATGCCTGCATTACTAACAAAGGTGTTGCTAGTGGCTGTAAGGCAACTGGCAAAATAATTCCAAAAAGTCAAACCACTAAGATAAAATAGCAAAGGAGGTATGCCATCCGTTGAAATTTTGGCAAAATTGCCGAATATAAAGGTAAAAGTAACGGTGGTAAGTATCGGTTGAATAAAGAACCAAATAGGACCTAAAACTGTTTGCTTATAAACCGCCACAAAATCTCTACGCACAAAAAGCATCAACAAATCACGGTATTGCCAAATAGCCTTGAAGTCGATGTCGTACCATTTGTTTTGGGGTTTTATTTCGGTTGTGTACATGGGGGGATGGTTAGGTGTTTATTTGTTTAGTTGTTTAGGTGTTTATGCGTTTAGATGTTTATGCGTATGGGGGGGTATGCGTTTAGGAGTTTGAGTTATTTATTTATTTTGAATAGAATTGCGGAGGGCATTTAATTGATTACTTATTTTTGCTATTACAGGTCTATAAGTAACATTTATTTCTTTTTCATCCATGTATTCAATGTCTGCAGCTATAATAAGGGCGGATAGCACTTCCATTAAACTGCCATATGCATCTTTATACGATTTTGCTTGGTCATTGATTGTTGGTCTTGCTGAACCTTCGGCAATATTTAAACTAACTGAAATGGCAGCCCTTCTAATTTGACTCGTTAATCCATATATTTCTTTTGAAGGGAATTGGGCTGATAATTCATAAATCATTTTTGTTAATACCCTTGACTCCTTCCAAACATCTAACTTTTCAAAAGAATATTCTTTCATAATATAATTGCTTATGGGTTTGATGTTTATGCGTTTAGGTGTTTGATGTTTATTTGTTTAGGGGTTTATGCGTTTAGGGTTCTTGTTTATGCGTTTATTTGTTTAGGGGTTTGGCGTTTAGTGATAATTCAACAAATAAACAAATCCTTTATATCCCTTTACTTCCCTTCGACTCCGCTCAGGGTAAACTAGCTCAGTATAAACTCCCTCACGTGACTACAGCTAGTGGGTGACAATCGTTAAAAAACTCAACAAATAAACACATAAACAACTCAACAAATAAACAATCTCTCAAATCAACTTCAATTGCTTATACGAGATATTAATTTTCATGCTTCCTTGTAAATTTTCAAAATGAACATATACAAATTCAGGATTTATTAACTGATAAACTTCGCCTTCCATCCCTTTTAAAGGGCCACTTATTACTCTTACTTTATTACCCTCTGATAATTGCTTAACATCTACTTCCGTTAATTCTACAGTATAACCGTGTTGTACTAATGACTTAATGATGTCAATTTCGTACTGGTAAACTATCGCAGGCCTTCCATTGAATAATAAATAGGATACAAAACTGTCATAACTTTTTAATGAATCTATGTCTATCGTTGATTCCTTGACAAACACATACGAATTAAACAAAGGTTTTTCTATAGTCTGTTTCCGATCTTTTCTTAATGAAACTGACTTTACTAATGGTAAATACACTTCACTACCCATTACAGTTAGTTTATCGGCTAACCTTTTTTCATGTCTCGATTTTGTGTATATCACATACCATTTTTCTTTGTTTTTCATATTCAAAGCACCGCCCCCTCAGTTACATTATCTGTCTGAGTAGGGTCTGTTAAAAGCTACTGATACCAACGGTTTCAGCAATTATTTTAGTTTTTATCAAAAATAGTAAAATAATCTTATTTTTGATGGTTTTTTTAATCTATTTCTCCCACAATAATAAATAAGAATTCTTTTCATTATTTATTAACTTATCAACTTGTTTTGCATCGCTGTACACTTGATACTTGATGGTTTTCTCAATTTTTTTCTTGATTTTCAAACACAATTCATCCATAAATACCACATCAATTTCTCCAACAATAAGCAAATCAATGGTTTCGCTGTTTAATCCTCTTGCAAATGAGCCACTTAAATACACTTTTTTTACATCTCCCAAGCGTTTAACTAGATACTCAACTATCCAATCAATGCCTGTATACTTTAAAATAATGCTGCTTATATCATTAAATAAAGGATGCTGTTTGTTTGCTTGATATATTTTTTTGTTGCCTTCAAACTGTGAATTAAGCATGCCCGCTTCCTCTAATTTGTTTAACTCTAACCTTATAGCATTGGTACTTTCTCCAAACTCCGATTCCAAATGCCTTAAATAAGACTTTGTCTCACTGTTTAAAAAGAATTTTAAAAGCAGCTTGATACGTGTTTTGGAAGAAATTAAGGTTTCTATCATCTGAATTGAGTAGCAAAACTACTCAATTGTTTGTTGTAATGCAAGTACTATTTCACTGTAATGTGTTATTTTTAAGTTAATAGCCTTATTCCCAATTTCGACTCTCCTCTGTGAGCCATTTTTTCTTTCTATTGCTGGTTTATCGCAATTTCAAGCGCTGAGTGAAGCTCTAAAAAACCCTACTTTGATGTGAAGAGAATTAACCCTCTTTTTTGAATACTTAACAGGCTAAATAAAACAGTTTAACTGTTCCACAAATTGTATTTCAAAATACAATAAATCGCCCTGAAACCATCTTTCCAACCTATTTTTTTGCCTTCTTCATAGGTTCTGCCGTAATACGAAATTCCAACTTCATAAATTCTTATTCTTGGAATACGTGCTATTTTTGCCGTTACTTCTGGCTCAAAACCAAATCGCTTTTCTTGAAATTGGATTGATTTTATTATTTCTGACCTAAATAATTTATAACAAGTTTCCATGTCTGTTAGGTTTAAATTGGTAAACATATTGGACATGAATGTTAAAATTTTGTTGCCTATAGAATGCCAAAAAAACAAAATACGATGAGGATTGCCTCCCATAAAACGACTGCCATATACAACATCGGCAACACCATCCTCCAATGGCTTTAACAAAATGTTATACTCGTTTGGATCATATTCCAAATCGGCATCTTGAATAATGATATAATCCCCCTGTGCTTGTTCTATCCCCTTGTGAATTGCTGCACCTTTTCCCTGATTGTAAGCCTGTTTGTGTAACTGTATGTCTAAATGTGGATTTTCAGCTTTGTACTTTTCTATCGTTTCTTGGGTTTGGTCCGTTGAACAGTCATTAACTATCACTATCTCTTTCTGAATATTGTTCAATAAATTAACCTGCTGAACTTTGTTCAAAATTAAATGTATTGTGGCCGCTTCATTGTAAGCAGGAATGATAATTGATAACTTTTTTGACATGTTTAAGCTTGTCTTTTAATATAGGGATTTAAATCGTAAATGCGTTCTATTATTTCTACCACTTTCAACCCTTCTAAGGCATTAGTGGTAATGGTATTTCTATGCAATAATGTATCTACTACATTTTCGAATATATAATTGTGATTGGCAGCCGAACCTTTGTATGGACCATAATCATTGGCAGGATTTGATGGCGGCAATTCAGGCATTTCGTAATCTTTGACATGACAATAAACCACTTCATTCATGTATTGTCCACCAATTTTTATACTGCCATTCTTGGCAACTACCGTTAAGCTACTTTCTAAATTTTGATTCCATACTGCAGTTGAATAATTCAAACTACCCATTCCGCCATTTAAAAATCTGAAATTCACAAAACCACTGTCTTCGAAATCTGTAAGGTCTTTGTGTGTAAAATCATCAAATTTTGCTTGTATGTCTTTTATATCACCAAACAACCAATACATAATGTCGATAAAATGCGAAAACTGCGTAAACAATGTTCCTCCATCTATGGACAATTGACCTTTCCAACCGTCTTTTTTATAATATCTCTCATCGCGGTTCCAGTAACAGTTAATCTGAACCATGAAAATATCACCTAAAATGCCATCGTCTATTACTTTTTTAATCCATTCTGAAGGTGGAGAATACCTGTTCTGCATAACGCAAAACACTTGCTTGGAAACTTGTAACGACTTAAAAATAATTTTTTCACAATCCGCTTTGTTTAAAGCCATTGGCTTTTCTATCACTACATGTTTTTTGTACTCCAAGCCCATTAAAGCATGTTCAGCATGAAACCCATTTGGCGTTGCTATACACAACACATCAAACTCAATACCACTAGTCAAAAGCGCCTCTAAACTATTGTAGAACGGAACGGAATATTGTTCGATACCCAAATCTTTCGCTTCTCTTGTATCTGCTAATGCTACAAGTTCTGATTCTGGATGGCGATTAACCATTTCTGCATGTCGCTTACCAATGTGACCACAACCTATAACTGCAAATTTTATATTTTTCATTCTTCTTTAATTAATTGATTATTTTGAATCCTGTATTTAATGTTGCAAATATTAATGATTTTACTTTGATGTGCAACAATAATTATTGCCACATTGTGGTGATTGATTTGTTCGATACTTTCCTGAATAATCGCTTCTGTTTCTTCATCCAAAGCACTAGTAGCCTCATCGAAAATTAACAACTTGGCATTTTTATACAATGCTCTTGCTATGGCGATTCGTTGTTTTTGACCTTCACTAATTTTAGAACCGTTTTCACCAATAACAGAATATATTCCGTTAGGAAGCAACTTAACAAATTCTTGTAATCCCGATTCTTGTATCACTTTTTGTAACTTTTCTGCATCAAATTCTCGACTAAGTGTAATGTTTTCATGCAGACTTTTGTTAAAAACAAATGGATTTTGATGAACAAACCCAATCTGTGTCCACCAACTATTGATATGGTCTTGGTCTAATTTTACGCCATCAACCGTTATATTTCCTTCTTGGGTTTTAATGAGTCCTGCAATAATTTTCATTAAGGTGCTTTTACCACTTCCACTTGCCCCACGAATCCCTATTTTTTCTCCCGGTTTTACTTTAAAAGAAATGTCTTTCAATAATGGTTTTTCTGAATCGGAATATTGGTAAGAAATGTGATTAATCTCTAATTCCTTATTAAAATCTACATGGTGGTGTTTGGCTAATACCGGATCGTGCGTTTCGAAATTAAAAAAATCTACAATATGTTGGTACATTTTTAATTTCATGGCAGCAACCAACATCCTGTTTAAAGCAGGTACTAATCTAAATACTGATAACACAAATACTGCCGCCAAAGTTCTCAGTCCCGCAGGATTATCGGAGAAAAAATAGCCGTAAATAACCAAACAAATTACCGCAACCAAAACTACAATTTCATTGGCTCGGGCAGGAATACTTTGATAAAACACGGAACGCAAATCATTCTTAACCAAAGGCTGCTGTTTGCGTAAAAAATCATTGATAAAAAACACTGAGGATTGATTGAGCTTAATATCTACGATACCATTTAATCCAAAATTTAAACTGCCAATGGTCTCTTCTCTCAACTGTTTGGACTGTTCTCCTAATTGATAAATTTTTTTCTTTGTCATTGAATTGACAAGATAAAAAGCTGGTGCAGTAATGAGTACAATAACCAAAAACAAGGTTGGATTAAAAACCAATATCAGTGTTACTATAAACAAAAGCACAATAAATTCACCAAATAAACTCACAAATGGCAATAAAATACCTGTTGAAAAATACAAAGAATGAAAATGTATTTTGTTAAATAATTCAGAAGTTCCCTTACCAACAAAAGATTCATAAGGCTTACTGATTAAGTTATAAAATGATTTTTCGGTAAAATGATGAACAACCTCAACCGCTAAATCATTTAATTTTTTTTGGACATAAACAGCAACAATATTCTTGAAAATAAAAAAACCAACTATTAAACCAATAAGCGTTATTAAAAACTGAGCTTCAGTTTGAAAATTAAAAGTTTGAAAAACCCATCGTAATTTACTACTTTTATTTAAAAAATTGCCGTCGATGGCTAACATCAAAACTGGGACAACGGTTGCTAAAGCAATTACATCTGCAAGCGAAACTAAAGCAGTAATAATTAACAAAACCTTTCCCCTCCTTCGTTCTTTACTGTCCAATAGTTTACGAAGCGAACGAATAGTATGTTTTATAGCATTGGTTTTACTAGGCAATTGTTAATTAGGGTTTTATAGTTTCCGTTGCAAAAGTAAATAGAAATATTCTATTTTATTATGTTTGAATTGAAAAGAGCTTTGGTTCTATTGAATAGATAAATTCATTATTTCCAAAAAATCTAATAAAAATATCTTTCAATTTATTTTGAAAGTTCAGAAACTTGACCTATTTTTGTCCCATGAATTTAGATGAAGCCAAATTAAAGTTTATTAATTCTTGGGGTACTCTTGGCTCTCAGTGGGGTATTAATAGAACAATGTCTCAAATTCATGCACTATTATTAGTATCTTCAAAAGCTTTGTCTGCTGAAGAGATTATGGAACAACTTGGCATCAGTCGTGGCAATACCAATATGAACTTACATGCTTTAATGGATTGGGGATTGGTTTCTAAGGAATTTAAACCTGGCGAAAGAAAAGAGTTCTTTTCTGCAGGTAAAGACATGTGGGAAACCGCTCGAAAAATTACTTACGAAAGAAAAAAAAGAGAAATTGAACCGATTCTTCAAGTGGTGAATGAGCTGAATAAAGAAACCATCACCGGTGATAACAATGAAGAGATTGAAACTTTTAAAAAAACCATTGAGGATTTGAATAAATTTACAATTAAAGCCAATTCTATTGTCGATAAATTTATAAAATCAGATGAAAATTGGTTTTATAAAACCCTAATGAGTATACTTAAATAAAAAAATTTGACCATAATGTTTCAATATTTTCTGAAAGTACAAAATTATAAAAACAAAAAATGAACCTATTTGCTTACATCATTTATCTAATCATTAGTTTTTACATCACCATCATCATTGGAAATAGGTTTTATAAATATGGTGAAGTCTATCTTTTAAACTTAATCGACAATATTAAAATGACTCAGTTTGTCAATAAACTTTTATTGATTTGCTACTACTTGGTCAATTTAGGTTTTATCGCATTTTCAATCAGTTATTGGAATACAATTAGTTCAACCCAAGAATTATTTGAAAACATAATCATCAACTTGGGTATCACCATTTTTGCATTAGCAATTCTCCATTTTAACAATTTATTAATCATATATAAATTATCAAACAAAAAATTAAACATTAACCCTTTAAACCCAAAACAATCATGAACAGTCAAAATTTCATCATCGCAGCTTACTGTATTTATTTACCTGTTTCCATTTTATTAACCATTTTTGTATCTAAACAGTTGTTTAAAAACAGTACCGTTTTTATGTTAGATATTTTCAATGGCAAAGAAGAAATAGCTCGATCTACAAACAAACTCTTTGAAATTGGATTTTATCTTTTAAACATTGGTTTTGCTTTATTGATACTAAAATACAGTATAGACATCTTAACATTTCAAGTAATGATTGAGGCATTAAGTAAAAAAATTGGCGGATTTTCTATTTACTTAGGTTTGATGTTGTTCCTTAACTTATATTTATTTTTTAGAGGCAAAAGAAAAGCTAAAGAACACAGAAACTTAAGTCAAAAAGTAGTCATTGAATAGTTATGAAAAGTAAGATAATCGTAGCAGGTAGTAACGGTTTCATTGGCAAATACTTGGTTCAAGAATTTGAAGCACTTCAGTTTGAAGTGCTTCAAATTTCAAGACACCCGAAACACATACAATGGCATGAAAACAAGCAAATCATCGAAGCAATGGAAAATGCTTTGGCTGTGATCAATTTGGCTGGAAAATCTGTAGATTGTCGTTACACCAAGAAAAACAAACTTGACATTTTAAACTCTAGAATCGATACTACAAAGACTTTAGGCGAATGTATCACATCTTGTAAAAATCCACCTGAAATTTGGTTCAATTCCAGCACTGCCACAATATACAGACATGAAACAGAAAGACCCAACAACGAGCAAAACGGGATATTAGGAGAAGGCTTTTCTGTAGAAATTGCCAAAAACTGGGAAAAAGCTTTTTTTGATTTTGAGTTGAAAACCACAAGACAAATTGCATTAAGAATGACTATCATACTAGGTAAAAATGGCGGTGCTATGCAACCTTTAGTAAATTTAGCTAAACTGGGTTTGGGAGGTCAACAAGGCAAAGGCAGTCAATATTTTAGTTGGCTACACATCAAAGATTTGTTTTCAATCATTCAATTTTGCATTCAAAACAAAACAATCATAGGATCAATTAATTGTGGCAGTCCAAATGCAATTCAAAACTCAACTTTAATGAAAGCCCTCAGAACAAAAGTTGGCATGCCGCTTGGGTTGCCGATACCAGAATTTTTATTAAAAGTTGGTGCAATTCTCATAAATACAGAAGCAGAATTGGTCTTGAAAAGCAGGTGGATAGAACCAAAAACATTAATTGACAATGGTTTTAAGTTTGAATTTGAATACATTGAAGATGCGTTGATTGATGTTTTAAAAAGAAATTAAGAAGTGGTTGAATCTAAAGAATTCCAAAACTTAATAAACCCTAATTCCTCACCCACTATGCTTAGCCAAGTAACGGCTAATTCCTACTCTTAACCATTACACTAATAACTATTACACCATTTAAGCCCTATAAACCAAAGTTCTCTCTATCGCCTTTGCTAACTCTTTCTCCACCTCTACTTCGTTTGCAAACTTTTGCCAATCGGCTACTGCTGCTTTCACTTGCTCAATCAATTGCATCGGTTTTTTGATGTTCATTTTGTCTGCTATGGACATAAAATCCTTGATTTCAAAATCCGTTCTTTTGCCTTCAATACTCAAAGCATGTTGACTCACCCAAGGACTGTTAGGTCGGTATGCATGGCAAACATCAAATGCTGGTGACAATCGCCAAACGCCCATTTTATCCATTAAAAAAGCAAAGTTTTTGGTGTGGTCATCGCAATTACGAGCCATCACATTAAAAACCATCCTCATAAACAGTTGCTGCGCATCCGAATATGGTAAACCTAACAAACGCATAGTTTCAAACAATTGCTCATAGCTGTTTAAACCCACTTCGTTAAAATCGTAATGTTGCAAACCGCAAAAACTCTGCATGTGCAGTTTTTCATTGCCTTGTCTGTCAAACCTTTTAGTCATAAAATGTGCTCTGCCATGTTCCTCAAAAAGTTGACAGTCTTCCATAACAATACCGGCTTGTTTTGCCATTAAATAATAAGCCATTTCAACCCTTCCGTAGCCACTGCTAGCTCCAAATTGAGTATCAGTAACACCATCAAATTTGATCAACCAATGCTCAAAACCCTTAGGAATGTCTGCTTGTCCGCTTCTTACTTGTTTTGTTTTGGGATTAAAAGCAATGACAGCCTTGGCTCTGGCACCTCCTGCCGAAGTGCCAATTTTAAGCATATCAACCAATTTTTTTTCATCCTCAATAGTCAATTCACTTTTAAAATCTTGTCTGTCTTGTAAAATTTTTTCAGCTATTTGAACCAAACTATTGATTTCCAATTCAAAATCTTTGTCGTCGGGTTTAGGATGATTGGGGCTAAATTCTAAAGCGCCCATCCCTCTGTTGCCAATAAAACAAAGTATTTCAACCGGATTCAGACTATTACTCGGTCTGTTGTTTTTTTGCAACCACGCATTGATAATGGCATTTCCATATTTATCAGGCAAAACGTCAGCCAACAAACCAGGCAATCCCTTAAAAGTATTGATATTGCGCAATTCAGGAAATGAAAATATTGCATTTTGGTTGGCTATCGGCATCTTAATTGGGCTAATATCCCAACCCTTCAATTTAAACGATGGATCAAATTCAAAACTAGCAGTACCACTGGCACTGTTCCAAGCAATGGCTCCAACCAAATTGCCCCAAATATTGATAAAAGCAGTTGTTATCATTAGCGTTTACCAATCGGATTTTTTATCGTCATTGGGTTTGGATTTAGAAGCCCTTTGACGTTTTTTATACTTGGCCTGCATTTCTGCTAGTTGCAAAGGACTTAACTCTGTTTCTATTTCAAAAAAAGAGAGAAAATCTAATTGTCCCAATGCTCGCATTACTTGAATAAAAGTGAGTAAATTGGCACCGCCACCCGATTCCAATTCAATTAATGTACTGCGATTAATGCCTGCATCTGCAGCCAACTGTGCTTGTGTTTTGTTGATGTTTAGACGCTTATTTTTAATAAAATCACCCATTTTCTGTAAGAGTGCTTTATCGGTAAAAGCTTTGTAGTTAATGTTGTAATTAGTTAACATTGTGATTATAAAATCGCCTTAATGTTGATTTTATATCACAAAGTTAATACTTATTCTTGAAAATAAAAACTTTTTCAAATTTTGTTGCTTATTTACAACATCAATATTCAATATTATTATTAATGTTGATTATATCCATCAAAAAATATAATAATTGAATCTAAACTTAGAATTTCTAAAAATGGTAAATCAATTAATAATGCAATCTTGAAAAACTTCAATTAATAAAACAGATAAATCAATATCAATTATTGGTTTTTACAACACAAACTGAATTATATTAAAAGCAAAACAAAAGGCATACTACTTTAATATGCCTTTTGTTTGTGGTGAAAAATTATTTTTTAGCAGTCATTTTATATTCAATTTCCACTTCATATCTTCTGTCTATATTTGATTTTTCTTTGATAAGCCCTTTAACTTTAAATTTAGGTGCAGTTTCTTTAAGATAATCTAATAAATTGGCGTCTGATTTCACATCTAAATCTAAGAAAGTAGCACCATTTGGGTTGGTATTTTCTTTAGAAAGCAACTCAATATTATTGCCATTGTTTCTAATTGAAGTAATGTTTATAGATGAAATGTCATCACAATCGTCATCTAAAGATTTTAGTTTTGCATTTTTTATAGTAATAGATTTAATATTTTCTAAACTAACATTATTGTCTTTGGCAATTTGATTGATATCAACAATTAAATCGCAATCATTATCAACCCCACAACAATAGTCTGCTTCTATAATAAAAGACCCAGACACAACTGATTTTGAAAAGCTAATTTCTTGAATTTTGTTACAGCCAAGTATAGAAATGGCTGTTAAGCTGATAAGTAGTAATTTTTTCATGATATTTATATTTTTTATTTTCAATTACAATAATCAATAAGCTACCCCCTAAAGAACAAATTAAATCTACTTGATTATGACAATTTTATGACAAAACTTTAGTTTTTATTTGAAAACGCGCTTGATAAAAGCAATTAAAAGTATCAAATCGTTTGATTCTTAACAAAACTAAAACATATTAACTTTAAGAATAATTGAGTTAAAATAGAAATCCTTATTTTATCTGAAAGTTTAATATACTAAACGTTTACCATTTTAAATCAAAAAAACATCGTTAATGTATATTTTTTCATGTGCCAACTTTTAGTTTTCTTTGCAATGCTATTCTAAATTATAAATAATTATCGTGTTTGAAATAACCCCAAAAGAACAAATTTTAAAATCTATTCGGAAAAACTTGGTTCAACCACTTAGCAATCCATATGCAAACATTAATTTGGACCTACAAGTTACTTCGCCTTCTATGCAATTTGCAGATGAAAACTTTGTCGTGGAATGGACTAATGCTGGGTATTACTTCCAAACCTATAATGGACCTTACGATTTATTAAATAAAATTTCTGCTGGCATACAGTCTTTCCAATTGGGGACTCCTGCCTTGTCTGAAAAATATTTATGCGGTTTATTTGATGAACACGAACTTCATTATTTAAAACCTGAAACAATGCACTCTACACTCATTTCAAGTGTTGCTAAACTTGAAAGTGGTTCGCAAACACTCTTCTTCAATTCGGAAATTCAACCCGTTATTCATTTCAATAAAGCAGTCAATCTTATTCTATTCTGTTCGGCTCAACACATTGAAAACATTGAAGAAAATAAATATTTTAGTGATATTAGCATTAAAAACAATGTTAAAGTACAATTGCAAATGGATTTCTTTAAATCCTTTGAAAAAGTAATTCTATTGGTCGAGGAAACGCCCTTAGCTTAAAGTTTTATTGCCCTAAAGCAATTTTATAAAACGCATTTAAACTTTTTCCCTCTATTCTTAAAATGTAGATATTGTAAGGCAAATTAAACAACAATTCACTTTCTCCTATCTTATTCTCTAATAACAATTTACCGTCTATTGAATAAATCTTTAGTTTTAAATTTTCTGTACCATTCCAAACCAACAAATTACCGTTTTTTATAGTCCACATTTTTTCTGATGATAATGGTGAAATGCTTAACTCTGTTAATACTAAACCATCACTTTCGTTTACACAATCAAAATTATTATAGGCCAAGACTTTATAAGTGCCGTAACCAAGTGAATTAATAGTAGTTTTACTCGTATCCACTGCTTTATTATTGTAATACCAAACATAAAAACCACTTGCATTGGTACTCAAAACGCCATTGGACTCTGAGATACTTGGTTTGTTAGGAATAGCAACTGTATTTAATTGCAGTGTATCTGAATAATAAAAACAAGCTGAATCAGTCAATCTAACATGGTATTTTCCGGCTAAATTAGTAGTATGAGTTTGTGCAGTTCCTTGCTTTACAAAAACGCCATTTCTATACCAATCGTATGTGCCTGTTTTACCTAAAATAGTGAGTGTTGTTGAAGTACCCGCACAAATTGAGTCATCACCTATTATTCTAATCTTTTGGACCAATCGAGGAACTATTTCCGTCGAAAAACTGTCATTGGCAATAAACCCATCATTGGTTTGATTGGGCAAATAAATCCATCCGTATATTCTTTGTTTTTCTGGCTTTAAATACAAATTTGTTACATTAATAAAGCTCGATTGTTTTGAACCTAAAGAAGATGAAAATATAATGGTAGTGTCTCTTTCAATCTCATTGATAAAGTATTTTAACTTAAATCGGGTTATTGGATTAACACCATAGTTTGTTAAGTATAATTTTAAATTAAAATCCAAGCAAGCATTGTTATGAACTGCACGGTCGGGCATTACCCCCAAGTCTTGAGCCATACAATTTGAAGAAGGACTTATTTGTTTGGTTTTAGTAGCCACAATATTTTCCCAAACATCCCATGTAGCTGTTCCTCTGATTCTTACGTGTGAAATGAAACTTAAATTACTGCCATTATTTGTAGCAAATTGTGACCCATTTATTTTATTAAAACACAAGTTTGAAGAAGGGTCGGCGTGTTTGGTTATAGCAACACTGGGGAATATTATACTGAACCCATAATCTTGATGTCTGAACAACCCTAAAAGTGTAGAAGCTGTTGAAGGAGAAAACCTTTTGTAATGACAAGAGTGAATATTAAACTGATAGTCCGCATAAAGCACGCAAGCATCGTTATTGTATTTACCTCCCAATAATACCATTGTGTCGTTAATAATTTGAATGGAACTCAGTGAATTTAATGTCGAGTTTACAATTGTTTTAGTGCTAATCGGCGAAAAAGCAGTGTCGAAAATGGCAATTCGTTTGTCACTTCCTACTACATACAATTTTTGATTAATGCGATCATAGTCAGCATCTGTGATATTGAAATCATTGGAACTGATTATTGAAGTTAAACTATCTCCATTTGCTTTAAGCTTAATAAGTCCCAATTTAGAACCATATTTTTGAAATAAAAGAATATTTGAACCATTGGTTTCTGCCATTTTACTAATGACTGAAGAGGTATTAGTAGTCCTGTAATCTAACAATCTGAACCATTTAAGATTGCCATTTGGTGCTATTCTAAATACGCCACTTCGTGAACCCCATTCACCAAATTCGTAATAGGATACATTTGTTCTTACCGAAATTAAGTAATCACCATTGTTAAGTTTAATAATTTTATCGGGGTGTTCATCTAAACCTGTATTGTACCAATTGGCCCATATAATTTTACCTGATGTGGTGGCTTTGATAATACCCACATTTGAAGTGCCTATTCTTCCCAAAACCAAAAATGTAGAATCATTTTCCATTATTCCACCTTTACCATATATGTTTTGAGAAATACTTCCATTTTGAGTTTTAAAAGACATTGTCCATTCTTCGCCATTTTTAAAACTAAACCTTTGAACACTCAATAAATCGATAGTGCCAAATGCCATAAAACCAGAATCAGATGCTTGAATTCTGTATATATTACTCGTTTCATTTACATTGCCATAGCAGTTTACAGACTCTTGTGAAAATGCTATAAAAGGAAGTAAAGAAATAAGAATTGCAAGTGTTTTTAAATTCATTTTGAAAGCTTAAATAAGCCTCAAATATCTTATTTTTAATTTGATTGTCAAATTATTAAAGAAAATGATTGTCATCACCTTTGTTAAAATAGTGACCATAATCATCTGACAAAAAAGAGATTGAAGGTATCATTGCCACAAAAAAAATACTTAATGCCCATTTATCACCAACTAGGAATTATTCCTCAAAAGCGACATACGGTAAGTCGACAAGCCAATGGCAACCTTTATCAAGAAGAATTAGTAGGCACACAAGGTTTTGCAGGTATGTCATCCTTGGTTTACCATTTGTACCCGCCCACCAGAGTGAAACAAAAAGAAAAAGCATACTCTGTAGCTCCAAAAATTGCGGTTGAAAACGGTTTGGATGCCATGAGTTTTAAAGGTTTTGACATTAAACCAGAGGCAGATTACTTAAAAAGCAGAAAAACACTTTTTGTAAATAGTAGTATGCACATAGGTTTGGCTGCGCCAATGAATAGCACCGACTATTTTTACAAAAATGCGGATGCGGATGAAATGCTATTTGTTCACGAGGGTTCCGGAACGGTTTATACAATGTATGGTGAACTACCATTTAAATATGGCGACTACATCATTATTCCAAGGGGTACAGTGTATCAAATTTCGTTTAACACAAGTAACAACAGACTTTTATACATAGAAAGTTTTACCCCAATATTTACCCCCAGTCGTTACCGCAATCAATTTGGGCAACTGCTAGAACATTCCCCTTTTTGCGAAAGAGATATTGTAAGACCTAGTAATTTAAAAACGGTTGATGAGATTGGAGAATTTGATATTTTTATCAAGAAAAAAGGCATGATGTTTCCTTACCAATATGCCAATCATCCGTTTGATGTGGCAGGTTGGGACGGTTATCATTATCCTTATATTTTCTCCATTTTCAATTTTGAACCTATTACAGGCAGAATACACATGCCACCTCCTATTCACCAAACTTTTGAAAATGCAAATTTTGTAGTTTGTTCATTTGTACCACGACTGTATGATTATCATCCAGATGCTATTCCTGCGCCCTACCACCACAGTAACATTGACAGTGACGAGTTATTGTACTACGTAGATGGCGACTTTATGAGTCGAAATAACATAGAGAAAGGACAGATTACATTACATCCAGGAGGTATTCCTCATGGACCACATCCTGGCGCCATTGAACGCAGTATAGGCAAAAAAGAAACCCATGAACTTGCCGTTATGATAGACCCATTTGCACCTATGATGATAACCGAAGAAGCCATGAAAATAGATGTGAAAGATTATTATAAATCGTGGCTTCATTAGGGAGTAGGAAATAGGAATTAGGGGTTAGGGGAAATACTCTTAAATAACTAAAGCACTCAAAAATCACGTTGCAAAAAGTAAAACAACTCAACACCCTTCGAGAGCTACTCTCACGTGACTAGGCTCAGCCTAGTGGTTGACACCCCTAAACGCCTAAACAATTAAACAAATAAACAAATAAACATCTAAACAACTAAACAACTAAACAATTTAAACCTCCTCAACCATTTAAACCCATTAAACAAATAAACAACTAAATAATTAAACAATTAACCATATGACCAACTTAACAGAAGTAGAAAATTTCAATTACGGTATCGAAAAAATATTTGAAGAAGCGCAAGATTTTTTGCCAATAAACGGTACCGACTATGTAGAACTTTATGTCGGGAATGCCAAGCAAGCAGCCCATTACTACAAAACCGCCTTTGGTTTTGAATCGTTTGCCTATTGCGGACTAGAAACAGGGAACAAAGAATACTGTTCCTATGTTGTAAAACAAGACAAAATCCGCTTGGTATTAACCACCCCTTTTAATCCGGATAGTGAAATTTCGGACCACATTCGTCGTCATGGTGACGGTGTAAAAGTGATTGCCCTTTGGGTAGATGATGCCCGAAAAGCATTTATGGAAACCACCAATCGTGGGGCTGAAATTGTGATGGAACCTACTGTATTTTCCGATGTTCATGGTGAAGTAATAAAAGCTTCTATCAAAACTTATGGCGATACCATTCATACTTTTGTGGAACGAAAAAACTATTCAGGTGTATTTTTACCTGGTTTTGAAAAATGGGAAAGTGAGTACAATCCGGGGACAAAAGGATTAAAATACATTGACCACATGGTAGGTAATGTTGAACTTGGTCAAATGAATAAATGGGCCAACTTTTATGCAAACACTATGGGTTTTGCCAACTTAGTGACCTTTGATGACAAAGACATTTCGACCCAATACACCGCTTTAATGAGTAAAGTAATGACAAATGGTAATGGCAGAATAAAATTTCCAATTAATGAACCAGCTAAAGGATTAAAAAAATCTCAGGTTGAAGAATATTTGGATTTTTATGGAGGTGCTGGCTGTCAGCACATTGCAGTAGCAACCGATGACATAGTATTTACAATTTCCGAAATGAGAAAATCAGGAGTTGAATTTTTACACGTTCCGGGGACCTATTACGATACAGTTTCTGACAGAGTGGGAACCATTGCCGAAGATATGGCAACTTTAAAATCGTTAGGTATTATGGTAGACCGTGACGAGGAAGGTTATTTATTGCAAATATTCACTAAACCTGTTGAGGATCGTCCCACTTTATTTTTCGAAATCATTCAAAGAAAAGGGGCCAAATCATTTGGTAAAGGCAATTTCCAAGCCTTGTTTGAAAGCATAGAAGCCGAACAAGCGAGAAGGGGAACTCTTTAGGGATTAGGGACTAGGAAGTAGGGCAAATACTCTTAAATAAATAACTTAAGCTATCAAAAACACGTTGCACGGTTTGAAACATTACCCCCCCTTATCCCTAAATCCTACATCCTAATCCCTAATCCCTAAATCCTAATTCCTAGCCCCTAATTCCTATTCTTAACTATTAACCAAAAATCCATAAGTTTGCAGACAATTTATATAATCAAACAAAATGACAGTAAGAGAAGATATTTTAAAGAGAATTGACGAAAAATATGCCGCCATCAATCAGAATTCCAATGTACACCTTGAGGGCTTAGTTCACGCCAATCCTATCACTTATTGGGATTATATTTTGCCTGAAGCGCTTTTGGGTTTGCAAATACAACGCACTACTTTGCCCGATGAAATGGTGTTTATTATGTATCACCAAATCAATGAATTGTTGTTTAAAATGATTCTTTGGGAAATTGATCAAGTTAGTCGAGCACAAACTATTGAGGCCGCTTTTTTTACCGAAAAACTCCGTCGTGTAAGTCGTTATTTTGATATGCTTTCCTCTTCTTTCGATATTATGGGCGATGGCATGGAAAAAGAACAATACATGAAATTTAGAAACACATTGACACCTGCAAGTGGGTTTCAAAGTGCGCAATACCGTTTGATAGAATTTGCATCAACAGAAATTATCAACTTAATAGACAACCGCTTTAGAGCTACTATCGACCGAAATACACCTATAGAACACGCTTTTGAACACCTTTATTGGCAAGCTGCCGGAAAAGACCATTCAACTGGTCAGAAAAATACACTGCTTGTTAATTTTGAGAAAAAATACAAACATGAGTTCTTGTTGAAAATGGAAGATTATAACACCACTAATTTGTGGACTAAATTTCAGCAATTGCCAGCCGATGTTCAAAAAGACGAAGCCTTGGTAAAAGCCATGCGTCATTACGACTACACGGTAAATGTTAGTTGGGTCATGGCACATTACAATGCAGCGGGTAAATACTTAGGCAATGCCGAAGCCACGGGAGGTAGCGATTGGCGCAAATACATGCACCCCAAATACCAACGCAGAATTTTCTTTCCAGGATTGTGGAGCGAAGATGAACTAAAAAATTGGGGCGAAGGATTGTAGAAAAATTCCTTTGTTTTAACCACTTTTTCCATTTCTCAATTCTTTAACTTTTCAACGCCTTTTTTCTTTAAAATTTATTATTGCAGCATTTTATAAATTAATTATGTCTAATTTTGTTATAAACAATTAATTAATTAAAAATATGCCACGCTACTTTAGTACCTTACTTTTATTTTTGTGTTTGCACTTAAGCGCTCAAACTACCATTAATTTCAATGACATCAGAGCACAAATAGGCAACACAGGTATTCATATTTCGGGAAAAGATTCCCAAATTTCTGTACCTAAAATCAAGCCTTATTCATTTTTATATACCAGCTCTTTGTGGCTAGGTGGCAAAGATATATTGACTGATAGTTTATTTTTGGCAGCCGAAGCATACAGACAAAGAGGTTTTGACTACAAACCAGGACCTATTGACTTAATAACCAATGCTTACAATCCTTCAACAGCCGCTTTTTACGACAAAATATGGGAAATAAGCAAACAAACTATTGATGATTTTAAAACAAACCGATTGAAAAACGGCTATGTGATTCCCAATGAAATTAAAGATTGGCCAGCACACGGAAAAGACAATTTCACTTATAATTTAGCCCCTTTTGTTGACACTGATAATAATGGAAAATACGAGCCAGAAAAAGGAGACTATCCTGCAATAAAAGGCGACTACATGCTTTGGTGGGTGTTTAATGACTTGGGAGCCCACACAGAAACAAATTCAAAATCTATTGGTGTTGAAATTCACGGTTCTTGTTATGCATACCTGAATAAATTACTCAATGAATCAGACCCAGATTATATCATCAACAGAAGTTTATTTTTTAATTATAAAGTCATAAACAGAAGCAACAGAAATTACAAAGATTTTTATGCAGGCATTTTTAATGACATTGACTTAGGTGATTATGCGGATGACGACTTTGCTTTTGATTCAACTAATAATCAAATTATAGCTGTAAATAACGATAATTTTGATAACTTGTTTGGAGCAAATCCTCCTATGATGAGTTGTCAATTTTTAAATCAAAAAATGAATTCAATTAAATATTATTTAAACAACTTTAGTGTGGTTAATGGCAACCCAAATACGGACCAAGATTATTACTATTACTTGCAAGGTAAAAACAAAAACAACACAGAAGACACTTTAAAAGTTAGACAAAGTCCTTGCGATAATCCCAACAATTTAAATTCGGATATTAGGGTACTTTCTTCAACTCACAAAGGTTCATTAGATAAAGATTCTGCTTTCGATTTAACTTTTGTTTATTCTGTAATAAATGATTGTAACAAGGCTAGTAATACAGCACAGAAACTAAAAAATTGGTATGAAAAGGATAGTTTTCCAAGTAAATCTTATTGGGGTTTGGATATAGAAAGAAAAGAAATGCAATCAAATAATATTTCAGTTTATCCCAATCCATTTACCACCACTTTAAACATTAATATTGAATCTTTACTTGAAAGCGAAACCGCTGATATTATAATGATGGATGCAACAGGGAAAGTGGTTTATAAACAAACTATCTCTGCTAACAATCAAATTGATTTAAGTCCTCTTTCGACTGGCTTATATGGTTTAAATATTATTACGAATAACAATTCATATCATTTTAAAATTCTTAAAAATAAATAGTAAAACCTAAATGTAAGTTTACACAAACTTGTAGAATTCTATTGTTGTAAATAACAATATTTTTCACCTATTTTCGTTTGGTGAATATGAAAAAGTTTTTGGTTTTTTTAGGCCTTTTTTACGCTTTAGGGTTATCTGCGCAATACAAATATCAAATAAAAGCCAATTTGCTTGTTAGAAATGGCGGTATTACCAATGGTTTTAATTTGGGTTTTGAAACCCTGCACAAGAAAACCAATTTTTTAATCGATTTCCAAACTTTTGGCGATTTCTATAATCAAAACAGAGAAATTACTAAAGTTAATCAACAGTATTATTTAACAGTAACCAATATCAATACAAATAATATTGGTGTTAATTTAGGTGTTATAACCTCTTTAAGCGAAGGTGAAAAATTAAGTTTAAATGGCGGCATTAAGGTATTTTTAGGTAGACATACCAAAGCGACTCAAATTGAGGAATATGTTTTGGATTCATCAAAATTTGGTTTTGAGTGGCTTCCAAAAGACAGGCGTTTAAATCTTAATAATATTCCTACAACTTACATTTATTCCTTTGCTTTTGGAGCCATTCCCTTCATAAGAATGGATGCAAAACTTAGTCCTCGTTTTTTCCTAATTCCTGAAATTCAACTGCCTTTGACAGGATTTGCAAATAAACAAGATTCTCTTCTCGACTTTAATATTGGTTTCAACATCTCTTTGGCTTACCGTTTTTCAAAAAACAAATTCCATAATCAATTGTAATTTATGAATCACTTTAAAGGCATTCTTCTTTTGTTATTTTTGCTGGTTTTATCCCAAATAAAATCCCAAGATTTAAACAAAAAAACCATTGATTATTTTACTAAAACAATACAATACAGACCTTTGCAAGATGACTATTTGTTTATTTCAAATACTGAAGTCAGTAACCTTCAATATTCAGAATATCTGTATTGGCTGCTGCGTAAACAAGGAGTAGATGCCTATCGAAAGGCCCTTCCAGATTCTTCAGTTTGGATGAATCAATTCAATTTCAATGAGCCTTATGTGGAATATTATTTCCGACACCCTGCCTACAAAAATTATCCTGTAGTAGGTGTTTCGTATCAACAAGCACAAGCTTTTTCTCAATGGGTGGCTGAAAGGATAATGGAAAACGAGAATTTTGGTTCTTTAAACATTGAAAAACTGATTGGCAGACTGCCCTCTGAAAAGGAATGGATGAAAGCGGCTCGTGGTATTTTACCCGAAACTGCCATTTGGCCTTGGGAAGGCAATACTACTAGAGTTGAAAAGGGGAAAAAGAAAGATTTGGGTAAATTTCAATTTAATTATAAAAGGGATAAAGGAGAAAATGTTGAATTTAATGACGCAGGCTTTATTACAACACCAACCTACGCTTATTGGCCCAATACAATCGGTTTATACAATATTTGTGGAAATGTAGCTGAATGGACCGAAGAGAGAATGGCAAAAGGTGGCAGTTGGAATCAAGCGCCCTACCAAGCTAGAATAGACTATGCTAGTCCTGTGTACTCGGATACTTTCCGAAGTGCTACCATTGGATTCAGATTTGTGTTGGAAGTAGTGTCTTACAAAAAAACGGTTCAAACCAAGCCTTATGAATTAACGGCACAATTGCTTGAAAAATATTTGAACCCTGTGAATGACAGTTTGTATGCTTCCATTTTTGAAACCAGTAATTTATTGTATAACACGTTTTTGAAAGAAAATCCTGAGGCCTCTTTAGCTATAAATAATAGCGAATGGCAGCAATTCACCCGTTATGCTTTTCAGTTACAACACAGTTGGCATCCCCATTTTGACTTTCATCCTGTTGTTAATATAACTTATGAAAATGCACTGAGATTTTGTGAATGGTTGACCGTTAAATACAACAGTTTTCCAAAAAGGAAATTTAAAAAAGTAACATTCAAATTACCGACTAAAGAAGAGTGGGAATTGGCAGCTAGAGGTGGATATAGAGGCTCCACCCCTTATCCTTGGGGAAATCACTACATCAAAGATTACAAAGGAAAGTATCAAGCTAATTTTTCACCTTTAGAGGAGCAGTATTTTAATGGTTATTTAAAAACAGAAATAAAGGCTGACAGTAATATTAGAAATATTTATCAGTCAGGTGAAATTTATATGTATCCCAACAATGATTTTACTATTAGCAGAAAGGTGGATGGTTTTGAGTTCTTGTGTGACGTCAATTCATATTTGCCCAACGAATTTGGATTTTATAACATGGCAGGTAATGCTTCAGAAATGCTAGCGGAAAAAGGCGTTTGCAAAGGTGGTAGCTGGAATTCACACAACAATTTTATTCGAATTAGCAGCTCAGAAACCTACACCAAACCAAGTCCAACGATTGGATTTAGGTATTTTATGAAAGTAGAAGAGAGGTAGTTAGGGGGAATAAACCACTGTAGAGTCATTCGAGAGGGCGAAGAGTGGAGCAATTAACCACAGAGAGCACTGAGAATGCACTGAGAGCGGAGAGAAAGGGAAGAGAAGAGAACACTGAGATGCTCTTCGAGCATGGGAATAGTATGGGAGGGTTTAATGAGATTAAAACAAAAGGAATACAACAACAGCAAATTCCTCCTATGAAAAATAATAATAGCTTCGGGTTTTAACCCGAGGTTATGAGTATACACACGCAATCCTTTTTGGCGACTTTTTTGCCTTTCCTTCGCAAAAAAGATGACAAAAAAACCTATTATATTTGAGTTAAATCTAAAATAAAGTACTATTTTTGCGATTACACTCAAAAATAATAAGGCAATGTCCATAAAAAGACAAATAGAAAACCAAATAGAAAAAGATTTTTTTAAAGGAAAAATCATTGTAATTCTTGGTGCAAGACAAGTAGGAAAAAGCACACTTATTCGAATGCTACCTTCTTGCATATCCCATGAAACCCTTTGGTTAGACGGAGAAAATGCAGATGTACAACTCTTGTTTCAAAATGTAAACATAGAAAGATTAAAACAACTGGCAGGAAAAAGCAAAGTTGTGGTTATTGATGAAGCCCAAAAGATTGAAAAAATTGGTTCTATTTTAAAGCTTTTTGCTGATTACTTAAAAGATATTCAAGTGATAGCCAGTGGATCGAGCGCTTTTGAACTTCGCAACTCACTTAACGAACCTTTAACAGGTAGGAAATATGAATATAATTTATTTCCTCTTTCTTTTACAGAAATGGTTCAACACAGTCATTTATTGCATGAAATCAGACAGTTTCCACAAAGATTAGTTTACGGTTATTATCCCGAAATAGTTACTCATAATGAAGATGCAGAAAGACTTTTAAGATTTTTATCAGATAGTTATCTTTACAAAGATATTTTTCTTTTTAAAGGGATAAAAAAACCCGAAAAAATACTCGAGTTGCTCAAATTACTAGCTTGGCAAATAGGCAGTGAGGTTAATTACAACGAATTATCACGAGTTTTAAAAATTGACAACCAAACTGTAGAAAGTTATATTGATATGTTGGAAATGGCATTTGTTATCTACAAGCTACCAGCTTATCATAATAATCACCGCACTGAATTAAAAAAATCAAAGAAAATTTATTTTAATGATTTAGGTATTAGAAATGCGCTGATTAACGACTTTAGGCCAATAGAAATTCGCAATGATGCTGGTGCTTTATTTGAAAACTTTGTAATAAATGAGATGCGAAAGCAAAATGAATACAAACAAATATATGCTAATTTTTACTTTTGGCGAAATACTGAACAGCGAGAGATTGACTTAATTATTGATAAAAACAATGAATTACAAGCCTTTGAAATTAAATGGAATCCTAATAAAAAGGCAAACTTAACCAAAAGTTTTATCAATATTTATGGAGAAACAAAATATAAAGTCATTCATCGCGATAACTTTTTTGAATTCTTATGAAAATTCAACTTCAAATCAAATCACTTGATTAAAATACAAACTATAAGTTTTTGAAATTCAGTTTGTTTACAAAAAAATTTTAATTTAAATTGTTTAATTTAATTCGCATATAATTCAACTTTTCAAATAACAATTTATGAACATTAAAAAATTAAATTTTAAAACACTAGCTTGGGCTATAGTTCCAGCTTTA
>JACCDH011197015.1_pt1 | contig 150512 bp, 139 predicted proteins | sample 7442481 | NCBI WGS metagenome assembly JACCDH01 (sample SAMN15323433, study PRJNA562643) | freshwater metagenome | isolation source: river surface water | place: USA:Blue River Watershed | collected 2017-08-15
AATCACGGTTATGAAGATTTTAGTGAGGTAAATTTAACCCGTAATAATTAATTAGAAAGAACATGAACAAGTTATTTTATATCGTTTTATCAACTGCTTTAGTTTCATTATCCTCATGCTTTTTAAAGTCTTCGGGTGATTTTACAGGAATTGAATATGCACCTGATATGTATTATTCCAAAGGTTATGAACCAATGACTCAATTTTCTGATAGTAGCAAATACAGATACAATCCTTATTTTATGTCTATGAGAGAACCTGTTGCTGGAACTGTAGCAAAAGGTCAGTTAGATTATCAGTATCCATTTGACAACACTGCTGAAGGTTATGCAGCTTCTGCTACTTTATCAATGCCATCAGACTTAACTGAAAAAGAATTAGCAAGAGGTGAAGTTCAATACCAAATTTATTGCTCAGTTTGTCATGGTGAAAAAGGGGGTAATGATGGTAAGGTTTCTGCTAAACAATCAGTATTGAAACCATCTTGGGCAAATTATCAAGATCCTTATATCCAAAATTTACCTGTTGGTAATATTTATCATGTATTAACTTATGGTAAAAACAACATGGGAAGTTATGCTTATGCATTAACTCCTAGAGAAAGATGGGCTGTAATCTCTTACGTTAAAAGATTAAGTGCTATGGATGCTGAAGGAAATATCCCTAACAGTGCATCTCAAACCCCAATCATTTCTTCAACTGATACTTTAACTCAAAAATAATAACCATTTTATAGATTTTAAACATGAGTCACGGACACGAACTACATATCCATCAAGAAAATTACCAATTTAAAGGTAAAGCAAAAACATTGAGTTTAGCTCTACTTATCATTGGATTAGCATTTTCAATTATTGGTATTTTTACCATTCCAAGAGATACACACCATGATGCACATGAAACTGCTGCAAAACATGAAGTATCTAGTCATAAAACCATTGAAAAAAATATACATGGTGTTGATATTGCTCATAGTAATGAACAATTATACCCTATTCCTGTGGAACATGCTAAACCTTGGTACACTCGTATTTACATGAACTTACTTGTAAATGGTTATTTCTTATTGTTAATAGCTGTTTGTGGTATTTTCTTCTTTGCTCTTCAATACATTGCTAATGCAGGTTGGGCTTCCTCTTTGTTAAGAATTCCTCAAGCTATGAGTACAATTCTTCCTATAGGTGCAATAATTGTTCTAGCAGTATTTTTGTTAGCAGGTCAAGATATTTACCATTGGGTTCATTATGAACACTTACACCTTGAAAAAGGTCAAGAAGGTTATGACCCAATTCTTGCCGACAAATCTTGGTTTTTGAATACCAAATTGATATTGATTTTCTTAGTTTCTATACCATTAGTTTGGTTCTTATTTGGTAAATATTTGAGAAATTTATCTGTTAAAGAAGATGCTGAAGGTGGTCTAACTTTCTTCAAAAAGTCAATCAGAGTTTCTGCTGCCTTTACCTTATTTTTTGGATTCTCTATCTCAATCTTATCATGGATAGTAACCATGAGTGTGGATGCACACTGGTACAGTACCATTTTCTCTATTTATAACTTTGCAACTGGTTGGGTAAGTACAATTGCTATCATTACTCTTTTTGTTTTGTATTTAAAAAGAAATGGATACCTTGAAATTGTATCTGACGAGCATATTCATGACTTAGGTAAGTTTATGTTTGCTTTCTCTATTTTCTGGACTTACCTATGGGTTTCTCAATTTTTATTAATATGGTACGCTAATATCCCTGAAGAATCTGTTTATTACTACAAAAGATGGGAAATGCCATTTAAAATCAATTGGTTCTTGAACTTAGGTTTAAACTTCTTAATTCCATTCTTAGTTTTAATGACTAGAAACAACAAACGTAATCCTCAAATTTTAACTTTTGTAGCTCTATGTATTTTAGTTGGACACTGGAATGATATTTATTTAATGTTAATGCCTGGAGCTATTGACAAACAAGCAACAATTGGTTTCCTTGAAATAGGTATGCCATTGTTCTTCGCGGGATTGTTTATGTATTGGGTTTTAACAGCTCTAAGCAAAAAAGGACTCATCCCGGTAAAACATCCTTATATTCAAGAAAGTGCTCACCACGACGTGGGAGTGTAATAAATAATAATCTTACAGAAAAAGCAGACTTCGGTCTGCTTTTTTTTTGTCAATTAATAGAATAGTGTTTTTTGAATGAAATTTGAGCTTATAATGCTTGACTTATTTCTAATTATTTGATAATAAATATTTTATTTGATTCTGTTAATTGCCATTTTTTTATTGCATTTTTGTTCAATAGTTTAAAATGGTCTCAAGTGTAAAAGTTCAAAAAATTGTTTTAGCATTTTCTGTGTTATTGCTTTTTATAAAAGTGTTAGCATGGTATTTTACACATTCAGTTTCTATTCTTACAGATGCATTGGAGAGTATTGTAAATGTCTTAGCAGGCGCTTTTGGTCTTTATAGTTTAATTCTGTCTTCCAAGCCTAAGGATAAGGAACATCCCTATGGTCATGGTAAAATTGAGTTTATTTCCTCAGCTATTGAAGGTGTATTAATAAGTATTGCAGGAATTTTGATTTTATTCAAAGCCATTAATCAGTTTTTTATTCCCAGTCAATTACACGATTTAGATGTAGGTTTGTATCTTATCGCCTCTACGGGTGCGATTAATTATATTTTAGGGATGTGGAGTATAAAACAAGGTAAAAAAATTAATTCACCTATTTTAATTTCAAGTGGCGCACATCTCAAAAGTGATACTTATTCAACTTTAGGACTATTGTTGGGGATTATATTGATTATAGTCACGGGGCTCAACTGGATTGATAGTGTTACCGCAATCATATTTGCCTTTGTTATCATTTATACGGGGTATAAAATTGTCAGAAAATCTGTTTCAGGGATTATGGATGAATCAGACCAACTTGTTATCAATGAAATTGTAGACTTGTTAAATGAAAAAAGAAAAGTGGAATGGATAGATGTTCACAATATGAGAGTGATTAATTATGCAGGGTTTTACCACATCGATTGCCACCTAACTGTTCCGTTTTATATTAATGTTAATGAAGCGCATGCAATATTGGATACATTAACAGATGTTGTTAGTGATTATTTTAATCAAAGGGTTGAGTTTTTTGTTCATATTGATGGCTGCGTGTTCCAACAATGTAAGATTTGTCAAATAAAGGATTGTAAAGAAAGGAAATCAGAGTTTGAAAAGAGAATAGAGTGGAACGAGGTTCAGTTAATTTCGAATAAAAAACACAATGTTTAATGAATACTGAATCTGAGATACTTCGATTTAATATAAGAGTTTATGGCATTTGCCTTGTAGAAAATAAATTACTACTTGCCAATGAAAGTATTAATGAGTTCAGTTTTACTAAATTTCCAGGAGGTGGCGTTGAAAAAGGAGAGGGTGTCTTAGATGCTCTTAAACGTGAATTAATGGAAGAGGGGCAAATAGAAGGCTTTAATTTCGAACATTTCTACACGACAGACTTTTTTCAAGTGAGTGCATTTAATTCACAAGAACAAATTATTTCTGTTTATTATACTTTTAATGCGAATATTAATTGGGAAACCCAAAAAGGATTTGATTATTCAAAAGGAAGAAAACAAGACTGGTTATTGTATTTTAAACCAATCAATCAAATATCAGAGGAAACATTTATGTTTCATATTGATAAAATAGTAATTAAAAAATTAAAAGAAATTCTATTGCCCTTGTCCTAACGAAAATCCAATTTTACCATCAAAAGTATATAAATTTTCGGTTTTTATAACCTCAATTTGATGTTGGTTGAATAACGTTAATAGTGCGATAATATCCCCTTGTGAGATTGTAGAACCATCTAAACTCTTGTATCTACATCTCCAATGGTCAGTACAAAAAGTTTCGTCAAATCCATTTGGCCAAACTTTAATACCTCTGTTTGAAATCATACTTAGTTCAATATTTTTATGAGTAATAGGCGAAATCTTTTCACCTATCTCGTTTGCATTAGTGCCATTCCAACATACAAATATGTCAACACCAATTAATTCTTTTTTAGCTTCAACTCTTTTTTGGTAAGGCTTAATTTGAATACCAGCTGTTTTTTTGTATTTAACAGCTTTTAATTGTTGTGGTTCTTGTCCTAATCTCTGAATAACAGCTTGGGCGAATTCACGTGTACCTACTTTTTTAGAACTAACGTCTGATTTGTAAATATCAGCAGTGTGAATGCCATCCTCAAGTGTTTTTAACCAAGCATTTTGAATCATTTCTGCAGATTCTGTTTCTCCTATGTGAAGCAACATCAATACTGCACCTTGGATTAATCCAGAAGGATTAGCAATACCTAGTCCTGCTATTGTTGGCGCAGAACCGTGAATAGCTTCGAACATTGCAAATCCATCACCTATGTTTGAAGAACCTGCTAAACCAACACTTCCTGCAATTTGTGCAGCAATGTCAGAAATTATATCACCATATAAGTTTAACGTAACAATTACATCAAAAACTTCAGGAGTATCTGCTATCCTTGCCGATCCAATGTCAATAATCCAATGGTCTTTTTCTATTTCAGGATACTCCAACCCAATTTCATTGAATATGGTATGAAACATACCATCTGTTTGTTTCATTATATTGTCTTTCGACATACAAGTTACTTTTTTTCTGCCGTTTACTTTGGCATATTCAAAAGCATATCTAACGATTTTCTCGCATCCAGGTCTGCTTATCAATTTCAAACATTGAATCACTTCATCAGTTTGTTGATGTTCAATACCCGCATATAAATCTTCCTCATTCTCTCTGATAATTACCAAATCCATTTGGTGTTTACTATCTACAAAAGGAGTGTAGGTAACACATGGTCTTACATTGGCATACAAACCAAGTGCTTTTCTTGCCGTAACGTTTAAACTTTTATAGCCTCCTCCTTGTGGAGTGGTAATAGGGGCTTTTAAAAATACTTTGTTTTGTTTTAAAGTATCCCAAGAAGAATCTGCAATACCTGAAGTATTACCAGATAAGTATACTTTTTCACCTATTTCTATTTCGTCAATTTCAATTTTTGCGCCTGAAGCCTTTATGATTTCTAATGTGGCATCCATTATTTCAGGACCGATTCCATCGCCTTTAGCAATTGTAATTCTTTTCATGTTCATTGTAGGGAATTTTGAGTTTGCAAAGGTAATCAAAATCTCTTTTTTTTACACATCAATCTCAACCTTTTTCACTCTTTTTTTGAATAGGTAAAAGAGTGTTAAAACAAATTTTGCATATTTTAGTTAATGCATAAACACTTAGTCATCACTAATTAATGATTTCCAATCGTATTCTTTGGAATCATTTTTTAATTGAATTGTTTCTTCATATACGTCTTTTTTGATTTTTATTAAATCAATTTTACTGCCTATGAATGTTTCAATCTCTTTCAATAAAGGAAGTTCTTCTTTACTGCAAAAAGAAACCGCTTGTCCTTTTTTATTAGCTCTTCCTGTTCTCCCAACTCTGTGTACATAACTCTCTGCTTGGTCGGGTAGGTCGTAATTTACTACAATATCTACATCAGCAATGTCTATTCCTCTAGCACTTACATCGGTTGCTATCAGTATTTTAATAGTGTTGTTTCTAAATTGGTCTAATACTTTAATTCTTTCTTTTTGATCTTTGTCTCCATGTATAGTAGACGTTTGAATATTAACACGCTCCATCGCTTTTGCCACTCTTTCTGCACGAACTTTTGTTCTTACAAATATCAAAAACTTACTCTCTGGATTTTCATTTACAAGTCTTTCTAAAAAGAATCTTTTATCATCCATTTCAATCATTGCAAGCGAATGATCTATGTTTTTATTCACTGGATTTTCCGGGGAAATTTGAATTCTTATAGGATTCTTAACAATAGAATAGGCTAGCTTCCTGATTTTGTCTGTAATAGTAGCCGAAAAAAACAAAGTTTGTCTTTTAAACGGAATATGCCTCATTAGGTCGGTAATGTCTTTCAGAAAACCTAAATCTAACATGTGGTCGGCCTCATCTAAAACCAATGTTTCTAATTGGCTCAAATCGATATATCCTTGACTTATTAAGTCGAACATTCTGCCCGGTGTTGTAATAAGAATATCGATGCCTTCTTTTAATGTTTGAATTTGTTTGTCTTGCTCTACACCACCATATAAGCTGAATACTTTTACCCCTGTATTGAATCCAATTGAATTAAACACTTCATTGATTTGAATAGCTAATTCTCTTGTAGGCACTAAAACCAAACTTCTGATTTTTCTATTCTTTTTTTTGTTGTTACACAAATGATTGATAATTGGTATAGCAAATGCCGCTGTTTTACCTGTACCTGTTTGAGCAATAGCCAATACATCCTCGCCCTTCATGATAGGAGTAATGGCTCTAAATTGTATATCTGTAGGTCTTCTAAACCCCAACTTGGTTAAATTGGCAGTAATATGGGGATGGAAATTGTATTGTTCGAATTTCATTCTATGTTATTGAAAAAAAAAGCCCTGACTGATGCAGGGCTTTTAAAATATCTGATTTTTTATTATCTTAATTTACCTTTCCCGATTCCATTAGATGGGAGAGATCTGTTTCTTTTTTTGCTGTTACCAATTGGTGAACCAACTCTGTGCATTGCACATCTGAAACCAATGGTTGAAGTAGATAAGTTTTCATCTAAGTAACGTCTTGTGCCTGGGCTCATCCAATAAGCTCTGTCATTCCAAGAACCACCTTTGAAAACTCTTGCTTTGTCATTGATTAATGTTGTAACACCGTATTCATAAACTTGCTCATCATTTTGATATAAAGTAGCGTCTTTGTAACCAATGTTGTCAGCAACTTTATAGTTTCTACGGTTGATGTTTTCTTCTTCAGTTACTTTTACGAATATTAAACGACCTAGTGAATCTTTTTCTTCAATTTCACCATATTGGTCTAATTTTACTTTAGTGAAAACGTTACCACGGAATGCATTGAAATCATCAACATCTTCGAAAGACAAAGGACGATAAACATCCATTACCCATTCAGATACGTTACCCGCTAAGTTGTAAATTCCGTAATCATTTGGCCAATATGCATCAACAGGAGTAGTAATAACACCGGCATCGTTCAACTGGCTCGCAATACCCGCTTGGTCCCCTTTGTCTCTTTTGAAGTTAGCCATAATTTTACCTCTGTCTTTTTCTTTACCATGAGTCATTCTCACAGTTAAGTCATTCCAAGAGTAAACTCTTTTTTCGTCGGTATTTTCAAATTGAGAATTACCGATAGCGCCTTGGGCTGCATATTCCCACTCAGCCTCTGTTGGTAAGCGGTATTCAGGTAATAAGATACCATCTTTAGTGCCAACATCTCTACGACCTTTTTTTGTTCTGTAGTCACGTGGCATCCCTTTTAATTTTTTTCTTGTAGCTGGATTGTATTGGTCAGCCAAGTATGCTTTAGTATTAAAGTTTTCTTCATCCTTCATTTTGAAATCTTTGTAAGGGTGAATTTTTTCTCTGTCCAAGATCATTTCGTTTACGCGGTCTGTTCTCCAAGCAGCAAAATCGGTAGCTTGTAACCAACTAACACCTACTACAGGATAGTTTTTGTAGGCAGGGTGACGGAAATAATATTCTACGTAAGGTTCGTTGAATGCCAAACGGCTTCTCCAACACAAAGTATCTGGTAATGCTTTTCTGTATACTTCAGGGTAAGATTCTCCAAATACTCTTTGTAACCAATAAACGTACTCACCATATTGTAAGTTAGAAACTTCAGTTTCATCCATATAAAAAGATGGAACTGTTTGTTTTCTTTCAACGTTGTTATATTCAAACAATACGTCTTGTTCAGTAGAACCCATTACAAAAGCACCAGCAGGAACTAAAACCAATCCTGGTCCTGTTTCTTGTCCTTTGTATTTGTGATTTTCAAATCCACCCCATTTACGGCTATTGTATCCAAAGCCAGTTGTTTTTGATTTGTTTTTGTTGGCACAAGATGGCGTAAGTAGCATAATGCCTGCCATTAATGTCGAAATTGCCAATAAACTTTTCTTTCTATTCATGTGTGTTAATGTGCGTGTGTTAATATCTTATAAACTGCAAAAATGATTAAATATTGTGTATTTCCAAAATTTAATTAAAAATCAGGACATCTTAATGGTTTGAAACGAATAGGTCTGTTTCTTAAACACCAATCCACAGTTGCACTAACTTCATGACTACCAGGAGCTGCTGCTCTTGCTGATGAAACTGTGATGTCATAACTGTATCCAAATTTAAACCTGTCTTTTCTAAAACCTAATAGTACCATTATGGCATCTGAATTGCCAAATGTGCCTAATGTTTGTCTGTACCATAAACCTGTAACAATTGGACCTTTATTTACATAAAAACCAAAATTTAATTGAGTGAAGTTTTGTTGCATCATAAACAACGCATTTGGAGAAAAAGTTGCTTGAGCAATTCTTTTGTTATCCAAAGGAATTACAACTCCTGAATGGAAAGTATAACGTCTAGGAACAATACCATCATTGTTGCTATAGAATGATTGAACTGGTTGTGTAATGTTGTGTATGGCAAAACCAGCATAAAATCTTTCAGAATAAGCAAGAAATCCTGCACCAAAATTAGGGAATACAACACTATTACTTGCGGTTGGTTCTTGTGTTATATTAACAAACCCTCTTGTTGGGTCAATTTGATCACCAAATCTTAACTTGGTATGGTCTATTGCTTTTTGAACAAATGAAGCTTGTAAACCTGCTCTTAAAAAGAAATATTTATTGATAGGTAATACATATGAATAAACGCCACTTACAGAAGTCGTCGTTAACTGACCAGCACCTGCTCTGTCATAAGTTGCCATTAATCCAATACCACCACCAATTTTTTCGTAATGTTGGTCGTAACTGGCATTGAAAGTTCTAAATGTTCCAGGTAAACTTGGCCATTGATTTCTGTAATTGATAGACATTCTACCGGCTGAATTTCTTCCACAAAATGCAGTACCTGCCATCGCTGGGTTGGTGTAAACTGGCGCTGCATAGAATTGAGAAAATTCAGGGTCTTGAGCTTTAGCTGTAATGAAAACAGCACAGATCATAATTAAAACGTAAATTTTTTTCATTTTCCTTTGTTGTATAAACGGATACTTCACAAAGATATTGTCATTTTTTTGTAATTTCATATTTTTTTTATAATTTTTTTATTTCTGTTGCGTTTCAGTGGGTAATTATACTTAATTTTGTATTTATTTTATGTTAAAATATATCGGTTTTACTTCTGTTTTGTCATTATTGTTTTATAACACCGTTTTTGCCCAAAATGTTGCTTTGGAAACTCAAAAATCGATTATTTGGGATTTTTCTGTAGAACATCATACCCCAATAGTTAAAAATTTCAGCTTATCTGAGGCTCTTTTTGGTTCTGTTTTTTTGCCTTCTATAACTGAAAATTTCCCCTCAGATTATTATACTCAAATATCCATTCAAAACCCAGTTTTTGAAAAATTATCGGGTTTCGAGTCTTTTAAAAATAAAATTAAACCTCTTCTTTCTGCAGAAGTTAAAATCAAACAATATCATACTTATGAGGGCTCGCAATTGTTTGCGGCCTATACTTTAACTCCATTTGTAATAAAAAATGGCGAGGTGCATTACTTAAAATCCTATGAATTAGTCGTTAACAATACCAGAAAGATAGAAAAAGCAACTGCTAATTCAACGACTAAAAGAAGAACGACTAGTACGGTTTTGGCAACAGGAAAGTGGCTTAAATTTAGTGTTGTTCAAGATGGTATTTATAAATTAACGAAAAGTGATTTGAAAGCCGCAGGATTGGACATAGAATCTATCAATCCAAGAACAATAAAAATATACGGTCACCAAGGAGGAATGTTGCCCGAAGACAATGCCGCATCAAGGTTTGAAGATTTGCTCGAAAATGCTATTCAAATTATAGGTGAAGGGGATGGCGTATTTAATGATGAAGATTATATTCTTTTGTATGTTCAAGGTCCTCATAAATGGAAGTATAATTTTCAAAAACAAAGGTATGAACACCAAATTAATTACTATTCTGATAAAACATTTTTCTTTTTAACCTATGGAGGTGGTTCTGGAAAACGAATGTCAACTAAAGCTGATGGGAATAATTTAGTTGCTGAAAATTCTTTTAATTGGTTCGACTATCATCTGTTTCACGATGATGAAAAGGAAAACTTTTGTAATGAAGGTAGAATTTGGTTGGGAGAAAGGTTCGATCAACAAACGTCTTACACTTTTAATCACAATTTGGCCAATATTACAACCAATAAAGAAGTAAGTGTTTATTTTGAAGCTGGAGCAGTATCCCCAACTTTGAGTCAAATGAACCTTCAAATAAATGGAAATTTGGTAACAACGATGTTCTTTCAAGATCTTGTTTCTAAATATGATTGTTTTACTGACGGCGGAATAAGAAACGGTTCAATATCAAGCAATTCTTCTAATATTCAATTGCGTTTTACGTATAATAAACCCAATAGTAGTTCTAAAGCATGGTTGAATTATTATGAATTACATGGGTCAAGATTGCTTTCTAAGGAAGAAAATTTTATGCCTTTTAGCAATCTTCAAGCGCTTCAACATGGAACTGTAGAATATAGACTGCAAAGTCTTACTTCAAATTCTATTGTTTTTGACGTCACTAATCCTGTTGAACCTCAAGTGCAAACTTTGTTTACAGACAATGGTGCATTTGTATTTAGAGACAATAATTCTTTTGTACTAAAAGAGTATGTATTATTTAACGGAGACTTCTTAAAACCTGAATTTGTTGAAGAGGTGCCTAATCAGAATTTACATGGAACAGGCATTGTACAATATATTATTATTGCCCCTGACGCTTTTAAGGATGCAGCAAACAAACTAGCGGATTATCACCGATTGAAGTCAAATTTACAAGTTTTAGTGGTTAGCCCCCAATTAATTTACAATGAATTTTCTAGCGGTTCTCAGGATATAAGTGCCATTCGCGATTTTCTAAAATTGATTTATGATGGCAACAATAATCCAGTTAATCAACTAAAATATGTTTTATTGTTGGGCGATGCTAGTTTTGATTACAAAGACAGAATTTCAGGCAATACTAATTTTGTGCCTACTTATGAGTCGGAGCCTAAGTGGAATATTCCCATTTCATTTAACAATGGGTATTATTGTTCTGATGATTTTTATGGATACTTAGATTCTACAGATGGTTTATGGATAAATGAGCAAAAGCTTGAAGTGGTTGTTTCTCGCATGCCAGTCTCTAGTGCTACAGAGGCGATGGACATGGTAGACAAAGTAATTCATTATAAAAGTGAAGCAACTTTGGGGAATTGGAGAACCAATGCCACTCTTTGTGCCGATGATGCAGATGCTGGTTGGGAGGTCATGTTTCTAAATGATTTTGAAAATATTAGTGAATTTTTAGACACTACTGTAAAAAACTTAAACATCAATAAAATCTATTTTGATTCCTATAAACAACAAAACTTAAGTGGGTCTCAAAGGTATCCTGAAGTTCAAGACGCTATCATTAAAGATTTTGAAAATGGGACTTTAATTTTCAATTATGTAGGTCACGGTGGTGAACAATATTTAGCCTCTGAAAAAGTGATTGATATTCCATTGATTAATGGTTTGAAAAACATTAACACTTTGCCTGTTATTTTTACCGCAACTTGCGAGTTTAGCCGTTTTGATGATGCCCGAAGAAAAAGTGCAGGTGAATATATGTACACCAATCCCGAGGGAGGTGCAATAGCTATGTACACAACCACTCGACTTGTTTACGCAGGTGACAATGCCTCTTTAACAAATTTTTTCTGGACCAATTGTGCTTATGTTAAAATAGGAGGGAAGTGGCCAACATTAGGAGAGATTCACAAAAAACTCAAAAACAGACCGAACCCTTCTTCTAATGACCGAATGTTCACACTGTTTGGTGATCCTGCCATTACAATGAATTATCCTGAATCAATCATTGTAATTGACAGTGTTAATGGGCAATCAGTGGTAAATACTAACGATACTATGAAAGCTTTGAGTAAAATGAATTTTGCAGGTCATGTTGAAGACGTCTTTGGTGCGCCGCTCAATAATTTTCAAGGGAAAATAAACTCAGTGTTTTTTGATAAGAAATCTCGTTTTTTAACTTTAGCGAACGACAATGTTCCTTCAACAGTATTACCTTTTAATTTGTATTCTAATGTTTTGTTTAAAGGTGTTAATTCTATCAATAATGGAAAATTTAATATTCGCTTTATTGTGCCTAAGGACATCAATTATAACTATGGGTTTGGTAAAATTAGTTTGTATGGTGCCGACAATCAAACAGATGCGTGGGGGCATTATGATAAAATACTAATAGGAGGAACCAATCCAAATGCATTGGCAGATGAAAAAGGGCCTGAATTGGAAATAGCAATTGATGATTATTCTTTTGTAAGTGGCGGTGTAACAGGTCAATCCCCTGTGTTATTAGCTCGACTTTTTGATGACAACGGTATTAATACTTCAGGTAATGGAATTGGCAGAGATATTTTGGCCATTATTGACAAAGGGACAGCGCAAGAAAAAAGGTATATATTAAACTCTTTTTACAAATCTGACCTAAACAGTTATACGAATGGTTCCGTTGAGTTTAAACTCAATGGAATAAGTCCCGGAAGGCATACCTACACGTTGAAAGCATGGGATGTTTACAATAATTCAAATGAGCAAACACTTGAATTTGTGGTAAAAAACAAGGATGAGTTTGTGATTGAAAATCTATTAAATTATCCCAATCCATTTAACAATCGAACGGTTTTTCACTTCGACCACAATCAAAGTGGAGAAACTTTAGATATTGATATTACCATCATGACAATTACGGGTAAGGTTGTAAAAACAATCAGTGAAACAGTCGTATCAGCAAATGCTCATATTACAGACATAGAGTGGAATGGGCGAGATGATTATGAAGACAAATTATCAAAAGGGGTTTATATTTACAAGGTAAATGTGAGAAGCTCTAACGGAAAAAAAGTTGAAAAAATTGAAAAGTTGGTCATTTTAAACTAAAGAAATTCGAAAATCTACTTATATTTGCCGTTTATTGATAATAATTTTACTTAATCAAAGTACATATTTTACATGTTAAATTTTAATTTTTTAAATACAAAAACAATCATTTGTGTAGGGGTTTTAATGGCCTCATATTCCAATTCTAATGCCCAAGGTATTAGCAGAAGTCAATTAGCGGGACAACAAAACGTAATTACCACTGCGGTTCCTTTTTTAACGATAACACCCGACAGCAGACGTGCAGCGCTTGGTGATGCTGGTGTGGCTAGTTCACCCGATGCTAACTCTATTTTTTGGAATACAGCTTCATTGGCGTTTGTAGAAGATGAACAAAAATCTGGCCTTTCTATTTCTTATGCCCCTTGGTTAAGAAGTTTGGTGCCAGGGATTTCTTACAATCAAATTGCAGGTTATGGTAAGGTTTCCAAACGTTCTGTATTGGCTGGTTCATTCAGATTTTTTAGTTTTGGAGATATTAATTTTACGGATGATGTAGGAAATCCACTAGGGGTTTTTAATCCAAGTGAATATGCTATAGATGTTGCTTACGCATCACAATTGAGTAAAAATTGGGCGATAGGAACTAATTTAAGATTTATTAATTCAAACCTTGCAGGAACAAGACCATTAAACGGTATTACGCCTAAAGTTGGGAGAAGTGGTGCAGGTGATTTGTCTGCCATTTATAAAAACAAGATTTTTAAGAAAATTAAAGGAGACGAGAAAAAAATAGATTATTCATTCGGTTTGTCTCTTCAAAATTTAGGAGCTAAAATTACTTATTCTGACAGAACTAACCGTGAATTTATTCCTGCGTTAATGAGAATTGGAACAGCTTGGTCTTACGATATAGATGAATATAATTCTATCACTGCAATGTTGGATTTTACTAAACTAATGGTGCCAACTCCAGGTATCGTAGTTATTAAAGGATACACAGGCGCAGATTCGTTGGATTTTGATAACAATGTATTGTTTGAAAGAACAAAAAATGAAGACCCTGTTATTACTGCTGCTATCAACTCATTTGCTGATGCACCAGGTGGTTTCTCAGAGGAAATGAAAGAGTGGAACTATTCTTTTGGAATAGAATATACCTATGCTAAGCAGTTTATGGTTCGTGCAGGTTACTTCAATGAACCTGAAACCAAAGGAAATAGAAAATATGCAACAGCTGGTTTCGGTTTGAAATACAAACTATTTGGTTTAGATGCTGCCTACATTATTCCATTCCAACAGTCGCACCCACTTCAAAATCAATTGAGATTTACATTGAAGTTTGATTTTGGTGCGTTCAAAGATCCTGACGCTAATAACTAATCTTAATCGTTTAAGAACGGATTAAATTGTCTTTCATGTCCAATATTAGTTATTGGGCCATGACCACTCATAACACTTGTTTTGTCAGGTAAAGTCATCAGTTGTGATTCAATTGACTGAATGAGCGTTTGGTGATTTCCTCCCAGTAAGTCAGTTCTACCTATGCTTTGATAAAACAAGGCATCTCCAACAATTACAAAATGGTTTTCCTCTGAATACAAACTAATACTGCCTGGAGAATGTCCTGGGGTAAAAAGTACTTTTAATGTTGAGTCGCCAAAGTTGATCGTTTGATTTTCTTTCAAGAATAGTTCAATTTGTGGCGACGGGTCGTAATTCAAACCGTAAGATTTGGCAGTAAATAATCCTGAATTTAAAACCTCAATTTCCTTTTCGTGACTTTGCAATTGTAAATTGTACTTATTGACACAGTAGTTGTTCCCGAAAATATGATCGATGTGGCAATGGGTGTTAATAAGCATAATGGGCTTTAGGTTATTACTTGTAATATAAGAGTCTAATTCCATTTGTTCGCTTGCAGAATACATGCCTGGGTCGATGATAATACATTCGTTATTGTCATTAATAAGCAAGTAGGTATTCTCTTGAAAAGGATTAAAGGTGAAGGATTTTATTTGAATCATAATGCTAGTGCAATAATCGAAAAATTAAACAAATTAATAATGAACTAATTAAAAATAAAACACAAGAAACTGATCGATTAACGAATTAAGTAAGTTTATTTTTTTTACCTTTGCAAAAAAATGATTTAATAAATGCCACAAATTTCGTTTGCAACAGACAAAAGACAGTTTCATATTGAACTTAACGACCGTGTTAAACAATATTTTAAAGACAATAACTTGAGTCAAAGAGGGACATTTAAATTGTATTTAAAAACAGCTTTTATATATACCGTTGTTTTTACTTTATATTATTTATTGGTGTTTAATCAACCCATGTCAACGGCTTTAAACTTTGTGTTGTTAGCATTGTTTGGTACTTTTCTAGCATTTGTTGGTTTTAATATTATGCACGATTCATGTCACGGGGCATTTTCAAACAACAGTAAAGTTAACGATTTTTTTGGTTATAGTTTGAATTTTTTAGGAGCAGAAAGTCATTATTGGAGAACTAAACACAATGTGCTTCATCACACTTTTACCAATGTGGATGGCGTTGACGATGATATTTTTAAACCACCTTTTTTAAGAATGTCGCCTAATCAGCCTTACAATCGTTTTCATAAAAATCAACACAAATACATGTTGTTGCTTTATGGTGTTTCTACTTTGTTTTGGGTGTTTTTTATGGATTTTAGTAAGTATTTTACCAATAAAGTTCACACGTCTGCATTGCCGCCTAAAACCATGAAAAATCACATTACCTTTTGGTTAACCAAGCTTTTTTATGTTGGGTTTTACATTGTAGTGCCAATTATGATGGTAGGATTTAGTAAGTTTATTGTGGGCTATTTGTTTTACAACTTTGTTATGGGTATTGTTTTATCAGTGGTGTTCCAATTGGCCCACGTTGTTGAAGGAGCTGAATATGCAGATGCGCAGGAAACAGGGGTATTGAAAATCGAAGAAGATTGGGCTGTTTACCAACTAAAAACCACCTTTGACTTTTGTACTGATAATAAGTTTTTAACTTGGGCATTGGGAGGACTTAATTTTCAGGTTGAGCACCATTTGTTCCCTAAAGTAAGTCATGTTCATTATCCTGCCATAAGAAAAATTGTAAAAGAAGTGGCAGCCAAGTACAATGTAAAACACAATGAGTTTTATACATTCAGAGAGGCTGTTAAGTCTCACTTTAATATGATGGAGCAATTGGGTCAACTTTCTACGGTGAAAGCCAAAGCAGCTTAATTAACTGCACATCTCACTCCATAGTTGATGTCATAATTGTTTTTTTTGTTAACTACAGAATTTTTGGAGGTAAGATTAAGAAATTTTCTTTAGTAATTCAATCAATTCTTTGTCCGTAATATTTTCTTTATCTGATTTATCGTAAATTGAAAGAAGGTAAACGGTTGAATCATTTATAACAATATTAGTAATTAGTCTAGCACCTCCACTTTTACCTTTGCCTTTGGAGGCAATTGAAATTCTAATTTTAAAGCAATTTTTACCTATTGATTTCCCTTGTTCAGGATTTTCTTTTAACTCATTTACTAGAATTAAAAGTTCGTTTTTTAAAGACTGATACCTCTTTATAAGTCTTTTGGCTTGTTTTTCAAAAACAACAATTGTTTTTACTTCAAAGCTCATTTAAAAAATCTTCAGCATTACGAGCTTTCTTTTTACCTGATTTAATCAAATTGATTTCTGTAACTGCTTCTTTCAATTCTTCAATTAGTAAATCTTTAGCAGCATTCATAGGTTTGATTTTTTTCACAAAAGAAAGGCTTTTTAAAACTTTAATTCCAAAAACTGCTTCATTATCTGGCACTTCTAATAAAATTTTCATTTTTAATTTCTTCTAATGCAAAGATACTTAAATTATAAAACTAAAACCAATTAAACTTTTTGGGAAGGATAGCTAATTCTTTATTATAGTATAAAACTTAACTACTCATCACGCTGCCACAATTGATGTCTATCACCTGACCGGTCATCGCATTTTGGCTCAGTAAATAATGCACTAACTCTGCTATCTCTTCGGGTTCTGCCATTCTTCCTAATGGGACACTTTGCATGGCTATTTTATGGAATTCTTCCAATGAAATGTTTAACCCATTGGCAATACCCATCATGCCTTCTTTCGCCATATTGGTGTTTACCCAACCTGGACTAATCGCATTAACTAGTATTTTCTTTTCTGCCAATTCCATTGCCCAACTTCTCATTAAACCAAGCAAGCCTGCTTTTGAAGCGCAATAGGCTGTGTAGTGTTTTACACCAAGTTTTGCAAGTACACTCGATGTCAGTAACACATGCTTTGATGGTGCGTTGCTTTCAATTAATTGAGGTAAAAAAGCATTAACAAAATGGTAAGTGCCCGATAAATTAGTGTCTATAATTTCATCCCAACGGTCTTCTTCTCCGTAATAATTTTCGCCACCCACACCAGCATTCGCTATAATACCGTCTAGGTGAGTGCCACTTAATATTGATGATACTTCCTCACAATTGCTTTTTAATCTAATGTCTGTAGAAATCACCAAATGATTACCACTAGGTAACAAAGTCAAAGTTTCTTCGAGTTTGTTTTCGTTTCTGCCTGCAAGGATAATTCCTGCACCGTGGCTCGCTAGTTTTATTGCAATAGCTCTGCCAATGCCACTGCCTGCACCACTAATGATATATCGTTTGTTTTTCATAGATGAAGAGTGCGCAATATATAACGATATTTAAAATATTTATGAAAATTTAGATAAAAAAATATTTAAAGAGATTAAACTATTCTAAAAGTAAATAATGAAAATACGGTTGTAATTAAATATTTTTGCATTCGTGAAATACAGTGTATCAAAGGTTGAAAATATCAGTCAATCAACAGAGTTTATCAATTTCCCTAAAAGACTTTACAAGTCTGACGTTAACTACATTATGCCATTGGACAAGGACATTCAGGATGTTTTTAATCCCAAAGAAAATCCTTATTTTGAATCGGGCGAATGTGAAAGATGGCTAGTAATAGAAGGTAATAATACTGTTGGTCGAATAGCCGCATTTTACTATAAAATAGCCCAAACTGATGTTAAAACAGGGGCCTGTGGTTTTTTTGAGTGTATTGACAATCAAGAGGTTGCCAGTTTGTTGTTTGATACAGCTAAAAATTGGTTGAAAGAAAATGGGTGTGAATACATGGATGGTCCGGTTAATTTTGGTGACAGAGATAGTTTTTGGGGATTGATGGTGAGTGGATTTGCAAGCCCTTCTTACCGCGAAAATTATAATTTCCCTTACTACCAAGCATTGTTTGAAAACTATGGTTTTGTCTCTGAAATTGGTCAAACAACGTCGTTAATCAAGGAATCCATTTTTAATTTTGAAAGATTTAGTAAATTGGCCTCAAGGGTTTTTGCAAATCCTGCCTATACTTTTGAGAACATAAAGAAGTCAAACATTGACAAATACGCCAGTGATTTTATAGAGATTTATAACAAAGCATGGGCGTTTCACGAAAACTTTGTGCCTATGACCAAGGAGAAGATTTTGTCAAGAATGAAACAAATGATGCCTATCCTGATGGAAGAATTCAATTGGTTTGCCTACCACAATGGAAAGCCTGTTGGATTTTACTTAACCGTTTTGGATGTCAACCAAATCTTTAAGCAAGTAAATGGTAAGATGGATTGGATAGGGAAACTTAAGTTTTTGTATTACAAGGGCAAAGTTAAAAGAGTAAGAGGAATTGTGTTTGGTGTTATCCCCGAATTTCACAATTTAGGAATAGAGGTTGCCCTTATTATGAAGTTCCGTGAATCTGTTTTGAAGTCTAAACAAATTACTGAAAATGAATTGGCGTGGGTCGGTGATTTTAATCCCAAAATGTTGAGTATGTTTGAATCTATGGGAGCTCAACCAATTAAAAAACACATTACTTACCGATTTACTTTTTAATCAATGAAACTTCTTTTTATCGCCAATAGATTTCCGTATCCACCTTTTAGGGGCGATAAATTAAAGATTTTCAATTTGGCTAAACAACTTTCAAAGTCGCACACTTTACACCTGATTACGTTTGTTGAAAACCATTCAGACTACCAATTTGTAGATCATCTGAAACCTTATTTTGAGAAAATTGAATTAATTGATTTGCCAAAATGGAAAAGTGTTGTTAATGTTTTCTTTGGTCTTTTGGGGCGTAATCCTCTTCAAGTTCAATATTTCAAGTCTAGCGAATTTAAAACTAAACTCGATTTAATACTAAAAGAAAATTCATACGATGCCATTCACGTTCAACATTTAAGAATGGCACAGTTTGCACTCAATTTAAATCATCCTAATAGAATACTAGACTTGCCCGATGCTTTTTCTTTGTATTGGGAGAGAAGGAAATCTATAAAGCGCAATTTTATTACCCGCTTGTTAGACAATATTGAAAGTAAAAAAGTGTTGAACTATGAGAAAGAAATTCTTCAAAACTTCAATAAGTGCTTAGTATGCAGTCAGGAGGATTTGAATTATTTAAAGAAAAAGCATCAGATTGACAATTTGTTTTTGTTACCCAATGGCGTAGATGTTGAGCAGTTTAAGTTTAAAAACCACGATTACTCTCATGCCCATACTTTATTGTTTACAGGTAATATGGACTATGCACCCAATGTTGATGCTGTTATTTATTTTGTTAATGATGTATTTCCGCTAATCAAGTCAAGTTTCCCTGAAGTTAAGTTTGTAATAGCTGGTCAACGTCCCATTGACAAAGTATTACAATTACACAATGGTGAGGATGTATTGGTAACTGGATTTGTAGAGGATTTAACAGATTTGTATAATTCGGCTTCCGTTGTAGTAGCGCCACTCAGATTTGGAGCGGGCACGCAAAATAAAGTTTTAGAAGCTATGGCAATGGGCATTCCTGTGGTTTGTTCAAATATTGGTTTTGATGGTTTGGAAATCCAAGATGGTGAAGGGGCTTTTATGCGAACCAATTCCCAAGATTTTGCTCAACAAGTAATTGCCTTATTAAGTGATTTTTCATTGAGAGAAAAAACAGGTTCTTTGGGAACCCTCAAAATCAATCAGTCTTTCAGTTGGGCGCAAATTGCCAATAGATTGGAAGGTTATTTCAGTGTTAAAGGTTAATTAAACGCTATTTAAATGCTTTTTAAAGCAAGGATTTATTTCTTTGCTCTAAGTTCCTCACTTGTTTGAGAACTTCCGTCGTGACTCCATCCGGGAGGGTTAAATAAATACTTAATTTTTACAGAAAGAGGAACAGGTCTTTTGAGGTCGTTTTTAATTTTATAAAATTCGTTGAAAATAACTTTAAAAGGATGAAATGTATTTAGGTTTTGGGTAAGTCCGTAAACAGGTTTTGTGTTTTCTTCAGCAAATGTTCCAAACAGTTTGTCCCAAATAATAAGCACTTGTCCCATGTTTTTGTCCAAATATTCAATGTTGCAAGCATGGTGAACACGGTGGTGGGAGGGTGTTACAAAAATGGCTTCATACCATTTCGGTAACCGATTGATGGTTTCGGTATGGAGAAAGAATTGGTAAAATTGGTTGACAGCATACATAAACATGATAGTTAATCCATCGAAACCCAAAAAAGCAATAGGGATATAGAAGGCAAATCGGTATAAAGGTTGTAAAACAGAGGATCTGAGGGCTACAGTGAAGTTGTATTTTTCGCTACTGTGGTGATTGCTGTGAACGGCCCAAAATAAGCGGCTATAGTGCTCGGTTCGGTGAAGCCAGTAAAAACAAAAGTCTTGGGCTATAAATACCACTATCCAAGCTAGAATAGGCGCATGTTCTAATAGATTAGGTTTGTACAAAGCATGTTCATTACACCAATCAAGGACGCCTAATGTAACTACGCGTAAAGTAAAGTCTAATGCACCACCAGCTAACCCCATCCATAGGCTAATTAAACTATCTTTTAAATGATAATTGTTTAAATTCTTTTTTTTGCCAACGTAAATTTCACTAACAATAGAAATGATATAGGCGGGTAGAGAAATAGCTAATAACCATATTTCGCGAGTCATCATAGAAAAAGCGAAAATAGTAAAAAAAACGAAAAATTAATTATTTAATTTCAACTTCGTAGCCTTCGTCAATTTGCCAAGGACCATTGTAAGCCGCAGATGTTGCCAATTCATCGCAACGTTCATTTTCAATAATACCGGCATGCCCTTTAACCCAATTTAATCTGACATTTAATGTTTTGAAAACAGCTAAAAAACGTTTCCATAAATCGACATTCTTGACTTGTTTCCAGCCTTTTTTTTGCCAATTGATAAGCCAATTTTTATTAATGGCATCACACACATATTTACTGTCAGAGTATACTTCGATTACATAATCGTTTTTTTTGATACTTTCCATTGCCACAATAACGGCTAATAATTCCATTCTATTATTGGTAGTGTGTTTGAATCCGGCAGATAATTCTTTCCTTATGGTGCCAAATTTCATAACAACACCATAGCCTCCTTTCCCTGGGTTTCCCAATGCTGCGCCGTCTGTATAGATAATTATGGATGGTTTCAAATAGTAGATATTAAATAATTTCGGCAACTACAAAAGTACTGCCTCCTATGAATATTAAGTCGGTGTTTTGTGCTTTATTTTTGGCACTGTTTAAGGCTGCCTCTACCGAAGGGTATGAATGGCCGTTTAATCCCAATTCTTTTGCTTCTTGTTCTAATAGTTGTGATTCCAAACCCCTAGGAATATTAGGACAGCAAAAGTAGTATTTAGCTTCTTTGGGTAATAAATTCAAGATTGCTGTTCTGTCTTTGTCTTTTACCATGCCTATAACCATGTGAAGTTGATGATAAGTTTCACTTTTTAATTGATTGATTATAAATTTAATGCCGTCAATATTATGGCCGGTGTCTGCAATGATTTTGGGCTCTTGACTTAATACATCCCATCGACCTCTGAAGCCTGTTAATGATTTGATGTTTTGTAAAGCTTCCAAAGTTTCATTTGAATTAATCATAAAACCAAGTTGTGAAAGTATTTCCAATGATTTAAAAACAGTATTTCTATTTTTAATTTGATAATCCCCATTCAAGTCGAAAGTCCCATCTGTACTATGAGGATTGATGTCATCCTCAGCAAAATAGATTTCGGCATTTTGTTCCATTGCTTTTTGTAAAAATACAGGTTTGGTTTCAGGAACAGTTTCTCCAATCACCACAGGGGTGTTGTTTTTGATTATTCCAGCTTTTTCAAAGGCAATAAGCGGAAGTGTATTCCCCAATAAGTCCATGTGGTCGAACCCAATATTAGTAATAATTGATAGGAGAGGAGAGATAATATTGGTGCTGTCTAATCTTCCTCCTAAGCCAGTTTCAATTATGGCAACATCCAATTTATTGTGGGCAAAATAGTCGAAGCATAAGGCGACTGTAATTTCGAAGAAAGAAGGCTGAATAGTCTCAATATGTGGTTTAATTCTCTCGACAAAATCAACAACATAATCTTCCGTAATCATTTCACCATCAATGCGGATACGTTCTCTAAAGTCTTTGAGATGAGGAGAAGTATAAAGACCTGTTTTGTATCCATTGTTTTGTAATACTGCAGAAAGCATGTTACTGACACTGCCTTTTCCATTAGTACCTGCAATGTGAATGGTTTTAAAAGAAAGATGTGGATTGTTTAAAACTTCGCAAAGTTTAATAGTATTGGTTAAGTCTTTTTTAATGGCAGACTTACCATCACGAGTAAAATAGGGTAATTTGGTGTAAAGAAATTCTACTGTCTCTTTATAATTCATGTTAAGACAGAGGGAACTAGTTTAGTTTGAATATAAAAGTAATAGTCCCCGGAACATCAAAACCTTGTTCAGTTGGGGCAAATTTAGATTTGGTTAATAGTTTGCGGGCAACACCTTCTAGGCAAGAACCTCCGTTTGATTCAGGATTTACACCATCATAGATGATAGAACCATCTTTTTTTACGATTATATCTAAAACAACTTTCCCTTGTTTATTGCAACTTTCGGTCGTTGAGCCAACCATAAATTTACGGTTTCCGAATGAATGTTTTACAGAGCCGCCACCGCCAATTCCTGCACCTGGGCCAACTGAACCGCCGCCACCGCCGGCACCACCTTTGTTACTATCTCCTTTTCCATCTTCAGCACCTTGTGTTCCTGGTTTACTGCCATCGCCACTGTTTTGTTTTTGTTGGGTTTTTTTACCTTTCAATAAATTGTCAAGCGCATCATCTTTGGGTTGTTCAACAGGTTTGGTATTCGTATTTTCGGTTTTATTTTTTGTTTCGTTTGTTTTTTTAGTTGCAACAGCATCAGGGTCTTCGTTTTGCTCAAAAGCTTCATTCGAAGGAGAATTGGGCGCTGATGCTGATGTTTCAGGTTCAACAGGCACTTCATTCGGTCCGCCAGCATTAGGGTCGCCATAAGCAACGGCAACAGAGCCATCTTCAGAAAGTTCTGGTAGTTCAATGTTGAAATTGTACATCCACAGCAATAAGAACAAAAGTACCATGATAATACTTGTTGCTATTCCTGATATTGTTCTGTGTTTCTTTTCTGTTGCTTCGTTCATAAGTGTGTTTATTTGGATTCTTTGTCTAATGCTAAAACCACTTTTGCCCCTGTTTTGTTAGCAATACTAACCATTTCCATTACTTTTTCATACAATACTTTTTTGTCTGCATTGATACTAACGGGAGCAGTTGGGTTTTTGCTTAATTCACTTTGGAGTACTAAAGGTAAATCCTCAAAGGCAATATTTTTTTGATTTTCTATTGCATACACGCCTTCAGCATTCAAATACATTCTTACCGGTTTGGTTACTTGATTCACATCCTTAACACCTTTTGGTAGTAATACTTTCAATACAGGTTCTCTTACTACTGTAGATGTCAATATGAAAAATATCAATAAAAGGAATACAATATCTGTCATACTTGACATATTGGCTTCGGCTCTTATTTTACTTGCTTTTCTTAATGACATACTTTTTGATAATTAGTTTGACGGAGTTTGTAGGATATCTAAAAATTGAACAGAAGTTGCTTCCATTTTATAAACCACTTTTTCGATGGCTGCAGTTAGTAAATTGTAGGCTAAGTAGGCAAAAATACCAACGACTAATCCAGCAACCGTAGTTACCATGGCTTCATAAATACCACCACTCAATGCGCTTGCATTAACTTGGTCGCCCGCTCTAGCAATACTTCCAAAGGTAGAAATCATCCCTGTAACTGTTCCTAAAAAACCCAACATGGGAGCCGCTCCTGCAATAGTTGCTAACCAAGGCATTCCTTTTTCTAGTTTGTAAACTTCTAATTTTCCAACATTCTCAACCGCAACTTCAATGTTTTTTAAAGGATTACCTATTCTAGAGATACCTTTTTCTAACATACGGGCAATAGGAGTATCAGTTCTGCCACACAGCGTTTGTGCGCCAAGTATATTGTCATTCAAAACCATGTCTTTGATACTTGACATAAAGTTTGCATCTAATTTGCCTGATTTTGATATGGTTAACCATCTTTCAATGGCAATGTATAAAGCAATTACTAACATAATCGCAATAGGTATCATCACAAAACCACCTTTTAAAACGAGTTCCCAAGTGCCTTCAGGTAGTTTGTTTGCGGCAGTTTCTGTAGCTGCTACTGCTGACGAATCAGCAGTTAATTGTAATAAAATCGATAGAAACATAATTTATTTGTATATTTTTTAACGTGTAATTTGAAAATTTATTTTAAAAAGAATGAATTGTGAACCGTGTTTTATCTTTCAATGATGAAATACCATCCATTTGATTCATAAATACTAACCACTTTTCCAAGTTTCATTAAATCTATTTGATGCGCCTCCGCATTTTGTCTCATTTTGTATTTTGCCAATTGAATGCTAGTCGCACTTGGTGCTAATTCCGTTTTTAACTCACCCTCAAATGGTGTAGATTCTTGTGATGAAATTGTTGCTTCATCAGTAGCAATTTCAGGTGTAACTGTCTCAGGTGTTTTTATTTCTGCTATAACTTCTTCAACAATAGGTGTTTCTGTTTCTTCAGTTGGCGTAATTTCTTGTAAAATTGGGTTTCTTTTTGACTCTAATTTTGGTAAAATCGAAGCCTCATTCAGGGTAACATCCGATTTTTCGAAAAACAAATAACCTACATGAACGATAAGTGCAATAGAGGCCGCAACCAACCATGCTTTGTAATTAAGCTTTACTGTTTTGAAAGTCTCAATAGGACTGTTATCTGCAAGTAAAGTTTGATTTTGTTTGTTTTCTTCTTTTACATTCGATGCAACTAATGGTTTTTCAATTTGAACAGGATACAAACCATAAGTTTGGGTATTAAGATTTAATTTAGGATGACTTTCAAACCAAAATTGATTGTTCTCATTGGTTTTAAAACAACCTAACTCTTTAACATGGTATTCATGATGGGCCGAAATATATTGTTTGAAATTGGTATACCAAGCGTTGTAAACTTCTGCTGCTTTTTCGAAAGAAATACCTTCTTTTTTTTGGATTTCAGCGAATAACAAACCATCATTGTCCTTTAAAAATTGATTAAAAAACAGTGTTTTACTTGCCGCTTTAAGCGTCAAAGTCTGTTGGTTGTAATTTGCAGGGCTTTCTCTTACAATAAAACTGCCTAACTCTGGCAATACAACACATTCTTTGCTGTGAAGTAGTTGGATGAATAATTGTTCTATAAAGTGAGTTTGCATTAGTGTTCAAAAATAGGGTTTATTTCGAATAGAACAAAAGTTTTTTCTCTTAAGAACGGGTGTATTTGTATTTGCGAATAAAGTAGTTTATGACACCAAATAAAAACACTATTAACACGGGTAAAATTGTATTAAATAATTGCCAAAATGTTTTCTCTTTAACCCATTGACTGTCATTTTTCGGTGCATTAATCAATGGTCTGTTAAGCAATCGCATGTTTATCTCCTTGGTTCGTATGTCTATTAATCCACTTTCGTCAAACATGTAATCAAAGCAGTTCATTAGGAATTTTTTATTCGCAAATTGTCTTCCTGTTTCTCTGTCAAATCCCAAAGGATATACTTCGCCTGTTGATTTTTTAACGTAGTTTAGTCCAATGTCTCCATCGGCAATAACAATCATGCTGTTGTTTTCCACCGATTCTTTAACAGGGAATTCGTATATTTTATCAGGTCTTCGGAAGTTGGATTTAAAAGAACCTTCTAATAAAACACCCGCAACTTGTGTGCCTTGTTTAAAGGTTTTTAGGTAGTTGATGTCTCTGTTATTGGCTACTATTGCTAAGTCAACAAAGGAAGGGGCATCTTGTAATTTTGTTCTGTCACTACTCAATAATAAGTTGGTGATATTCAGGTTTTTTCTTGAGATAGGTTTAAGGGTACCACTGTATCTTCCCCATACCACTTCTAAGTTTTTGACAATAGGGTGGTTGTTGTTTTTGAAAGCAAATACTGGATAATAAACCCATGGAAAAGGAACCATTTGATTGGCTCTTGAAGGGTCGTTTAAAACAATATTATTACAATTCAAGTCGAGCAATAGATTTGAATTTAATCGCACCCCGTAGTTGAAAAGTAGCGTTCTTAAATTTTCATTGTCATAGTCAGGGAAAAATGCTTTGGAATACACTCTTAAACTGTCGTGTTCTGCCATTATTGGGTCAACCATCCAGATGGTTTTACCGCCATTCATTATGTATTGATCGATGATGTAGGCTTCGTCTTTTTGAAGTTTTTGTGTTGGTTTGCAAATAACAATACCGTCATATTCCTTGAATTTCTCCAATGTTTTAGCCACAATCATTTTACCTAATGAGTCGTAATTTTGTGTTTTTTCGGTTAGGTAAACAAATTGAGATAAGAAGTTTTCATCACCAAGGTTAAAGAACAATCTATCTATAGAAAGATTCTCACTCAGTGAGTTAAGTAAGTCATCCATTTGAACGGCCTCAGGTTCGCCATGGCCATATAAAAAGGCAATTTTTTTAGGTTGCTTGTTGATGCATTTTCTGATAACATTGGCTATTTCATATTCTAAACCTTCAATAGATTTATTGATTGAGGTTTCTTCAGCCCTGCCAAATTCGGTGTTCAATAAATTGATAACATACTCTTTGTCTGCGCCATAGCTCACTTCGGCTGCCGGAAGGATTAAATTCCTTTTTTGTTGGTCGGCATCCATTTCTATGTCGTTGTAATACATCACCCCTTTTTCACTCAATTGTTTGATGATTTCCGATTTTTCTTTGTCTGTTTTGTCAACAAAGACATTTTCAAACTCAAAATCTATCTTATTGCCACTCAAATCTCTAAATTCTCTTAGAATATCAAGGGTGGCAGTTCTTAATCTTTTGAATTTAGAAGATAAGTTATCGCCCTCTAGATACACTTTGATGTACATTCTGTCATCAATTTTTTGAGCTAATTCTTTTGAAGTTTGAGAAAGTGTAAATCTCTTTTCTTTCGTTAAATCTAGCTTTTTGTAAAATTGTGAAGATAGGATATTGGCAACAACAATGACAAAAACCAGAACAACTAGTTCTAATAACGATTGATATTTATAACTGCGTTTACTCATTTTTACCATTTTCTGCTGTTTAATTTAATTTTAGTTAACCACACAAATAATACAATCAGACTCACGAAATAGAGTATATCTCTAGTATCAACAACACCTCTACTAATGTTTTTGTAATGGTAATTAATGCCTAACCATTCCACAAAGAAGTTGTTGTTTTTGAGCCATTCAAAAGAGCCTAAAAAATCGAATACAGTGAATATAAAAAAGCATAAAAACATGCTTAGGATAAATGATACGATTTGATTGTCTGTTATAATGCTCGAAAATAAGCCAATTGAAATGTAGCCGGCACTTAATAAAAGTAAACCAATGTAACTTCCAATCAGTGCGCCTGTGTCAATATTCCCAACGGGAACAGAAAGTTTATGAACGGTATAATAATAAAGCAAGGTTGGCAAAATAGCCAAAACAACAATCGTTAAGGCCGCAAAAAATTTACCCATTATAATGCCCATGTCACTAATCGGTTTGGTTGTTAAAGTTTCGAAAGTGCCTGTTTTTTTCTCTTCACTAAAGGAACGCATCGTAATAGCGGAAATCAAAAAGATGAATATAACAGGGGCGAGTTCAAACAAGGGGTCGATATTGGCATAACCATTGTCCAAAATATTGGTTTCTTTGAAAACCCATAAGAACAAGCCATTTGCGATAAGAAATACCACTATGACTATAATTGCGATAAGGGAACTAAGGAAACTTCTTACCTCTTTTAAAAAAATACTATACATGGTTTATGGGTTCGTAACGTTTTTAAATAAATCTTCTAATGTGTTTTCCATCAATTTTAATTCGTGAATAAATAATTGATTTTGCACTGCAAATTGGAACAATTGTTCTTTGAGTGTATTCTCTTCAACGGCAGATTCTATAACAAAGGTATCGCCATTTTCACTCATAATATCACCCAATTTTTGAAGTTCAGTGACAAGAGTTGGGGCAATGGATTTGCTGAAAGTAACTGAAACTTGAATGCGATTGTTTAAATGGCTTTTCAATTCACTCGGATTGCCGTTTGCTACAATTATTCCTTTGTTGATAATAATAACGCGGTTACACATGGCTTCAACTTCCTGCATAATGTGGGTCGATAGCATTACAGTTTTGTCTTTCCCGATTGTTTTAATAAGATTCCTAATTTCAACAATTTGATTCGGGTCGAGTCCACTTGTAGGTTCATCCAAAATAAGAACAGAAGGGTTGTGAATCATGGCCTGTGCCAATCCCACTCTTTGTCTATATCCTTTGGAAAGTTGACTTATTTTTTTGTTTTGTTCAATCCCCAAACCTGTAATATCAATCATCTCTTTTACCTTTTGTGTAATGTTTGACAATTGATAAGTGGAAGCCACAAATTGTAAAAACTCCTTCACATACATGTCCATATACAAAGGATTATGCTCGGGAAGATAACCTATCTGTCTTCTAACTTCAATGCTTTTTTCTTCCACATTCATTCCGTTAATACTTGCTTTGCCTGAACTTGGCGGAATGTAACAGGTTAATATTTTCATTGTTGTGGTTTTGCCAGCACCATTTGGTCCTAAAAAGCCAATGATTTCTCCACTGTTTACCTCAAAAGAAATATCATTGACAGCTTTTTGAGAGCCATATATTTTTGTTAAATTTTCTACACGTATTGACACGATTGCTAGACTCTTTTATTTATTGTTGCGAATTTAATGCGTTTTTTAAATTAATCGATATCTTTATTGTACCGATTCTAATTCCCAAACAGAGAAATTGCCAATTTTATTGTACAGTTTAATCCCCTGAAGTGAATTAACTTTATTTAGGTCTGTATTCTCTTCATTTACAATTAAATATTTGACATTGTCTCGTCTCATTGTTTCAAAATAAGGTATCCCATTTTTCAATGCAGTTAGTTCTTCAATATGTTCAAATGAATAACCCTTGGTTTGGGTAAAATAAAAATAAACACAACCCGATAGGTCGGAACCTATTACCACTTTGCTATTGGGGGGAATGCTTGACCTCAATTGTGCTAAGGTTTTGGTGTTTACAAATTCCATAGGTAATTGCCATTTGTTTTCGGTCCATCTCGAAGGGATAATTCGTGCCATAGACCAACCCATTTGTAATAGGAGAATGATACTTGCCAATTTGATTGCTTGTTTTTGAGTTTTGATTAACTGAGTAGCTGCAAAAATCAAAAAGGGAATCAGTGAGATAAAGTAATAACTGTGGTGTTTGAATCGTTCAATGGCCACCACATAAAATAGGAGAAACGACGACATGCCAATGACTACAAAAGCAATGTTTGAAGTGAATTTAAATCTGCGCCACGATTTAAACAGTAAGTAAATCAGGGCAATCAAAAGCGGCCACCCAACAATTAACTCAGGGGTATCTATGGTTAAGTTATTGACAAAAGTATTAAACTTCTCTTGGATAGTGATGGGTTTTATCCAAAGGCCATATTCACGTAAATTGTTTTTTTCGGTCAGTTTTAAGGCGTATTGATACCATAAAATTACCAAAGAAGTGGTTGCGACTGTGGCAAGACTGAGGTAAATAAGGTTTTTTCGTTCCCATTTAAAATAGACAATACTCGCAAAGGGGATTATTAAAAATTGAAATTTAATAAGTCCGGCAATAACAGCGAATAATGTCGCCAATAACAAAGTGGAAATTTGTCGTTTTTGTGACAGTTTGATAAAATAATACAATGCAAATAATGCCATACTCATTGCCATAATATCAGGCATGGCGTTGGCGCTGTCATAGAATAAAATAGGGTTGAATAGCAAGAGGAGTGAGCCTAAAAAAGCTGTAAAAGGTTTGATTTTTTGTAAAATAAGAATTTTATAAAAAGCCAATAGCCCCAAAGAAAAAAGGAGTAAACTGTATATTCGGGCAATACTATTATGGGTTCCAATAAATTTGTAAATTACGGCTAAACCCCATTCGTACAGAGGAAAATGCGAGCCCGTAATGCCATTGGTCTCATTTCTACGGTCAATTTTGGGTTCAAGAATATTAAAACCTTCTTCTGTAAAATTATTGGCCATTGCCAAAGTATTACATTGCCTCCAAACATGAACACCACAGGGTGGCGCATTCAATATAAAAAAGTGCGAAACAATACTAATGACACTAAAGAGTATTAGCACCAAGTATCGGTTGTTAAACAAAGGCGAGTTTACCAAGTATGATCGATTATAATTTTCCAGTTATTGTCCATTTTTTTCAAAACAAGAGAAAATAAACCACTGTTTTGAGTAGAATCTTTACTTACCACCCAATTGCCTGTTACATTGGCCAATTCATTGTAGCGGTCCAAAGGAGTTACCTTTAGGTTCACAAAATTAAGCGTTCCCATTTCTTTGGGCGAAGGGTATGATTTTTTGTATTGCTCACTTACCGTATTGTAACCATTTTTAATTCCATTTTTGGTAATAAACTTAAGCGAATCGGAGTTCCAATACCCAAGCATAAATTCATCCACACTGCCTCGGTTCCAACCATCAGTTTGTTTGTTGATGACACTCAAAATGGCTTGTTCATCTTGTTCAAATGTTGGGGTCGGTGTTTTGCTTTCTTGACAAGCAAATAATAAAAGGGCAAATAGGATGAATATTGGTTTCATTTTAAAAATAATTATCAAATTTAAACTTAGTTTTGCAACTCAATTTCTTGCAATATTAATTAAAAATGTGAGAGAATGTATTAAAAAAGATAAGATTGAGTAAAACAGTTGATTATATTATAGTAGGGCAAGGTTTGGCTGGCACTTGGATTGGGTTTCAGTTAATAAAAAAAGGGTATTCCATAATGGTAGTCAATCACTCTAGTTTGAGTAACAGCTCTTGGGTGGCAGGAGGGTTGTACAATCCCTTGTTGGCCAAAAGACAAAAATTGTCATACCTTGCCCATGAAATCTATCCGCACATTGAATCTGTGTATGAGGAAATAGAGACTTATATCAACCATTCAGTATTAAAAACTGAACCTATTCAATACATTATCGAATCTATAGAAGAGTTGAATACTTGGTCCGTGTTGTGCGAAACCAAGGCTTATAAACCTTTTGTAAAAATGATTGATTTTGAAGATATTCCTTCCATTGATGCCCCTTATGGTGTTGTTCAAATTCAACATTCAGGTTGGGTGAATATTCCGGAATTATTGCAAGCTTTCAGGACAAAATTAATTGCAGAAATGGCTTACCTCGACGAAGTTTTTATGCAAGAGGACTTGTTAATTAATGCAGTAGGTGTTGATTACAAAGGAATTAAGGCAAAAGGGATTGTTTATGCCCAAGGAACACCCACTTTTCATCAGGATATTATCAGACTGAAACCCGCAAAAGGGGAGATTTTAAGAGTCAATATACCTCAATTAGAGTTTTCTTTCATTCCTCAGCAAGGGGTTTTTATGTTGCCGTTAGGGGATGGGAACTTCAAAATTGGTTCTACTTTTGAGTGGAAAGATTTGAGTGACAGAACAACCAAAGAAGGCAAGGAACAATTGCTTAAAAAATGGCAAAATTATTACAAGGGGGAATTTACAATAACAGGACAAGAGGCGGGTGTGCGCCCATCGAGCAATGACAGACGACCTATATTGGGAGCGCTTGACCAGAATAACAAAAGTTTTGTGTTTAATGGTTTGGGATCAAAAGGGGTAGCGTTGGCACCTTATTTTAGTTCGCAATTGGCCAACTTTATAACAGAAGGAACTGCCATAGACAAAGAAGTGGATTTAAAAAGATTTAAATGGATGTGAGGGTGCAATATTTTTCACTTGCCAATTCCTCTGCTACTTTTTTCGACTGATTTCTACCTTCACAAACTACTTCATCATCAATGATTATTTGGATATTATAAACCTTGCGTTTATTTTCTTCATCTACTCTAAGTAAAGAATATTCAATTTTACGTTTTTCTTTTTGAGCCCATTTTATCAACTTGGCTTTGTAGCTGAGTTCTTCAATAACGATAGCATCAAAATCGATGTAATTTTCAATAATATGGTTAATTATAAAGCGTTTGGTAAAGGCAAATCCTTTGTCGATATAGATAGCGCCAATGAGTGCCTCCAAGGCATTTCCTGCTAAAGTTTCCATCAGACTGGGCTGATTGTTTAGCTTTTTGTCATAATTGAGAATACCCAAAATGCCCATTTTTTTGCCAATTTGATTGAGCTTGTTTCTACCTACAATTTTAGAACGTGTTTCGGTTAAAAAACCCTCGTCTTTGTAGGGGAATTTGTTGTATAGTTTTTCAGCAATCACCATTCCCAAAACAGAATCTCCAAGAAATTCCATTCTTTCATTGTTGATTTTTTTGTGCGGAATTTGGTTGTGGTTGTATGAATTGTGTGTTAGTGCAACTTTATACAGACTTAGTTTTTGGGGGTAGAATCCCAAGAGGTTGTATATTTTTTGATAAAGGGCTTTTTCCTTAGAAAATTTTCTGAGATAAAAATTGCGTAATAACAAGAATCTTAGATTTTTTTGAAAACAACGGTAGCGTTGTGACCGCCAAATCCGAATGTGTTACTTAAAGCATAATCAATGTTTCTTGTTTGTGCTTTATTGAAAGTAAGATTAAGTTTAGAGTCTATATTTTCATCATCTGTAAAATGATTAATAGTAGGAGGAACTAAACTGTTATTCATAGCCAAGATAGTTGCAACCGCTTCAACTGCACCAGCACCACCCAATAAATGACCAGTCATAGATTTGGTAGAACTTATGTTTAAGTTGTAAGCGTGTTCACCAAATACAGCACCTATTGCTTTTAATTCAGCAATGTCTCCAAGAGGAGTTGAAGTACCGTGAACATTGATGTAATCAATGTCTGTTGGTTTAAGATTGGCTTCTTCCAATGCCCAATTAAGGACGTTGATTACGCCTAAACCTTCAGGATGCGGAGCTGTTAAGTGGTAAGCATCGGCACTTAAGCCTGTACCAACTATTTCGCAATAGATTTTAGCACCTCTTGCTACGGCGTGTTCGTACTCTTCAAGAACAAGAGCGGCAGAACCTTCACCTAATACAAAACCATCGCGGTCTTTGTCAAACGGACGAGAAGCTGTTTTAGGGTCGTCGTTTCTTTCGCTTAATGCTTTCATGGTACAAAAACCACCTACAGAAGGTTCGTTAACACAAGCCTCAGAACCACCTGTTACAATAATAGGGGTTTTGCCTAAGCGTATGTTTAAGAATGCATCGATAAGAGCGTTGTTACTTGAAGCACAAGCAGAAACTGTGGTGTAATTTGGGCCACCAAAACCATATTTGATACTCACTAAGCCTCCAGCAATGTCTGAGATCATTTTAGTAATAAAGAAAGGAGAAAAACGAGGTGTACCGTCGCCTCTTGCATAGTCTGCACTTTCATTGAAGAAAGAGGTTAAGCCACCAATACCAGAACCCCAAATGACACCCACTCTGGTTTTGTCTATTTTGTCAAGATTTAAACCAGAATCTAAAATTGCTTGATCTGTTGTTACTGCGGCAAATTGCGCAAATCTGTCCATCTTACGGGCCTCTTTACGGTCCATAAAATTCTCAGGATTAAATCCTTTTACTTCACAAGCGAATTTTGATTTGAATTTGGTGGTGTCAAACTGCGTAATCATATCAGCGCCGCTAACACCATTAGATAAAGATTCCCAATACGATTGGACATCGTTACCTATTGGTGTTAGAGCACCTAAGCCTGTAACTACTACACGTTTTAATTGCATGTATGATGTTATAGGGGGTTAATGATTATTTAGAATTATTTTCAATATAAGTGATGGCATCACCTACTGTGCCAATTTTTTCAGCTTGCTCATCAGGGATTGCAATGTTGAACTCTTTTTCAAATTCCATGATTAATTCAACGGTGTCAAGTGAATCTGCACCTAAATCGTTGGTGAAACTCGCCTCTGGAGTTACTTCACTTTCTTCTACGCCTAATTTGTCAACGATAATTGATTTTACTTTTTCTGCTACTTCTGACATGATTTTTTTAAATTTGATTGGTGCAAATAACCATATTTTTAGAATAATATCACAATTTTTTTTTTAAGGATTTGAAATTTGCTTTACGGCTATTTAATACGTTGACTACTAATTGATTAGTATTATATTGCGAACCATAAGTTTATTTTATTACTTTTGTAAAATGTTTAATTACTCTCTCTTAGTCACCTTTTTTTATATTTCTTTTAATCTTTTCTCTCAAGATTTAAATAATGTTAAACGAAATGTTGACCAATTAGCAGGTCCTTCTTTCTTTGGAAGGGGCTATGTAAAGAAAGGCGATTCTAAAGCAGCCAAATACATTGCCACCGAATTTAAAAATACTGGTTTGTTGCCCGCTAATCAGTCTTCTTATTATCAAAAATTGAGTTTCCCTGTCAATACTTTCCCAAATGAACTCCTAGTTAAATGCAATGGTGTTTTACTAAAACCTGGCGTTGATTATATCGTTGAAGCAGATTGCCCCGCTTTTTCATACAAGGGAATGGTTTCTTTTGTTTCTTTCAATCAACTCAATAGTGAGAACTATTATGATTCTATTGGTTACAAACAAACTTATGCTGTTTTGGATACGTTTACCTCTAAATACTCAGAAATTGCTGAAATTACCAAAAGAAAATTCCTTAAAAACTATAAACAACCTCTTATAATAGAATTAAGTAATTCCAAATTAACATGGTCGGCAAGCTATAAACAAGGCAATCGCTGTCATATTACGTTGCTCAATTCTGTTTTTAAGCGCGATACTGCGTTGTATTTCGAAATTAATATCAAACCTAAGTTTATTCCTAAGTATACTTCTAGTAATGTATTAGGGATGATAAAAGGGACTTCAAACAAGGATACTTTTATTGTTTTTACCGCCCATTACGACCACTTGGGTATGATGGGGAAGTCTGCCACTTTTAATGGGGCAAATGACAATGCAAGCGGTGTCGCCATGATGCTTGAATTGGCAAAATACTATTCGCAAAATAAACCCTATTACAACCTCTTGTTTATCGCTTTTACTGGTGAGGAAATAGGTTTGTTAGGTTCCGATTATTATGTTCGTAACCCTGTATTCCCTTTGGCTAAAATTAAATTCCTAATTAATATTGATTTAATGGGTAACGGAAGTGAAGGGGTAATGGTGGTCAATGGTAGTTTGCATGGCAAGGAGTTTAATCAACTAAGTTCCATTAATGCCAAAAATAAGTATCTCCCTCAAGTGAAGTCAAGAGGTAAGGCCGCCAATAGCGACCATTATTGGTTTAGTGAAGCAGGAGTAAAAGCATTTTTCTTTTATTTGATGGGTCCCTATCCCTATTATCACGACGTGAACGATAGGCCTGAAATGTTGCCTTACGCCAATTTCGAAAATGCCTTCTTGTTGTTCCGCGATTTTATTGACAGTATCCGTTAGTCAATCTTTAAAATAAGATTATCAATCCCTTTGTTCGTTTCAATCTGAAGTTGATAAAGGCCACTTTTTAATTGACTTACATTTAGTTGAAATTCATTTTTATTGATTCCCTCTATTAATACGTCCATTTTTTTCCCTCCCATGTCATAGACGATTATCTGTTTGATTAGTTCGTTATTTGAAAGTGTTTTTATAGTACACCATTCCGAACTTGGATTGGGATACAATATGAATTTTGTTCTTCGAATTGGCTGGTATTCGCAAGTACTTCCTTTTTTAATTATTCCATCATTGTACTTTTCGCTCAATCTGTAATAGGTTTTGGTAGGAAGTGGAGTCGAGTCTATGAATTGATATTGAGACAATACCGGTGAAGAATGATGTGCCGCAACTTCCCCAATTTTGTTCCAATCGAAACTATTTGTTGATTTTTCTAAAATATAACTAGCAAGTTCATGGTTTAGATTGGCGTTCCATTCCAATTTCACGAATTCATGGTAAGGTTTAGCTGAAAAAGTGGACTCTTGGGTAGGTAAAGGGTTGTAACCGCTGAGCAAACTGCCCAAAGTAAAACGACTAAAACTGTTGAAACTGTCAGAGGTGCTGGTGATACTTCCTTTTAATGGTCTTCCATTTAAATAGGTTGGAGTGTTGCTGCTGCCTATATTAAACCAAGAGGTGGGTGCAAATGTTTTGTTTTTTAGTACACATAAATTGCTGCCATCAAACACACCGTCGCTTGTGTCAAAATACAAGGTAATTCTTGGGTACGTTCCCGAGGTAGTTCGGAGTTGACTGTTGGAAAGGTTCATGGACGAGGTAAGGTATCTTTGGACAGACCATAGTCTAATATTGGAGGCGGTATCCACATCTGAAGGAAGTTGCCACCCTAGGGAACGGCCATAAAGCAGTTGCATTTCCGCTCTGTAAGTGTATGAAGTGTTTGAAGTATGGGCAACATTTAGGGAGATTGGTCGCCATTCATAGTCGTATTTTAAGTCTTGATTATTCCATTTCTTTTTACCCAATGGGAAATTTAAATTACTCATAGAGGTGGAATTACTTGTAAATTCATAATCCATAGGCCCATTTATAAAAGCTGAGTCGGACCCAATGTTCGAACTTACGGTTTCGTTGTTTAGGACAAGGTTGTATCGACTGCTTGTATTTACTATACCGTTAATAAATAAGAGTTGATTGGAAACAATAAGTTTGGTGTTTAGGTAAATAGCATCTCTTTTAATGGTATTGATAGTAAGTCGGGAGATGTTTGGATACAATAAGGAATCGCTTTTTACGGACATAGAATCCGTGGAGCGAAAAACCACAGTGCCTGTGCCAAGTCCAAAATTGATACTCGAGTTTGATCCAACGGTGGAAAGGTCTTTTTGAAAGAAATTGTGATTGCTGTAGGCAGGTTCAAGGGTTCCTGTGCTGTTTTTGATCAATTGTACATTTCCTTTAAAAGTATCTCCCATGGTGCTTGCCATTCGCAGTCTGCTGTTGTCATTATGATTGATAATAAGGTTCCCAAAAGTATTGCCACCCACCCAATCGTCAATCCCTCCTCCATTTTTGGTAAAAGTAGTCGTTCCGCTGTCGGTACTAAAGCGGTTGTATTCATTGATAATCAAATCATTGCCACAAATAATACTGTTGTTGTTGGACAAAGAAGAGTAGCTGATGGTAATGTCATTTTGGATAGTCCATTGGGTTCTTCCTTTCAATTGCGTGTTTTTAAATAGGCAATTGGTGGGTTTGAACCATTGATTGGGGCAGGCATTCCATTGTTTGAAATGGTATAAATGGAGATTGCCTTTAGAAAAAGTATCCGATCGTAAACCAAAGAAATTAATCATTTGCGATGTCCCCGAACCAGACAGGACGTTCCCAAAACTAATAGTTCCTGTGGTGTCAGAATGGAGGGAGATGAACTTATAAAAGAGGTTGACCCCGCTGTAAGCCATTTCAATATTGCCAGTTTTGTATTTTTTTAAGAGGACAGCCCCATTAAAAGTATCAGCAAAAGAATTGGCCATTCTAATACGGCTATTACTGCGATTGTGGAGATAAACAGAATTCATAAAAACATTAGCGCCTTCACAATCATTGGTTGTGCCACCGGATTTTACAAGTTTGATAGGGTGGTTAAAGATGGTTTTTTGGATGGCGATATTCTCTGCGCTTAAGGAGCCTGAATCGTAAATGTGGGCTTTGTTTAAGCTGAGGTTATTGGCAAGAGAGATATTGTATTGATTTAGATAAAGAGTGGCATTGGTCCGAACGGTGAGGTTGTAAAGAGAGGTGTTTTGGCTAAGGCGGCAGGGGAAAGAAGGAGAGGCGTTGCTAATAACAACAGAGTGGGAGGAGGTATTCGGAATTCCTGAGGGCGACCAATTGGAGGAGTCGTTCCAATTGTCGGAGGTATTGCCAGTCCAGGTAAAAGTTTGGCTATAGGAAAAGAGGCACAGGCAAAGGTTTGCGAGGAGTAAAAGGTGATGTCGGGTAATATTATGTATGGAGTGGCTAATAAAACAAACATCAGAAGAGTAATTGAGATTAGCAAGGTAAATGGTAGAGGCATAAAAAGGGGAAAAAGAACACATAAAAGTGTATTTATGGTGAAAATGTTAAGTAATAATACTTAAGTTTTTAATTGAACATTACAATTTTAAACAATTGTGTTGAGGGGGTAATAAGGGTAAAAAGTCATAACAAAAGAAAGCTCAGTCTATAATTTAGTACATTAAGCTTATTTAATTTATCTATTTTTATTAAAAAAGTAGGTATTTTTACTATATTTTTAGTTTGAAAAAGATAAAAAATACTATTAAAATGACAAAAAAGCACATTAAAATGGGATAAAAATGCGTTTTATTTAACTGATTATGGTCATAATAGAAAATTTATATAATTGATTTTCAGTATTTTAATTGTATAATGAGTGAATTAACCTATTGGTAATTTTGAAACTAAGTTTAAAGTACTATATATTTGCGGCATCAATTCACATTTTTATATGAAAACGAAAAATTTTACTCACAGATTTATGAACAATTTCAAATTTATTGTTCTTTTAGCAACGATTTTAGGATCGTCTACTCTTTTTGCGCAGGTTTACAATGTTAACTTTGCGCCTTTAAATTTCTCAGCAAATAATCAAACATTGATTACGAGTTATTTGGGGAATTCATCACCAACACCAAATACTGCTGCTGGTTCAAGAACATTGTATAAAAATATTATTACAATTAACAGTGGAAGTTCTGTGGTTATTGATTGCATTGTTACAAATATGAATGGAGCAGTTGTATTTGATGCGGATTGGAGATCAAATACTGGGGTTGCTCCTGGAAATACTACAGATGCTCTAAGAGTTGACAGTATGTTTTCTCCTGACGTTGTTAGTTCTAACACTGCTAATTTTAAAAATTTTAGATTTGAATTTGGAATTGCAACAACTAGTGGCTCTAGTATAACTTCTTTTCAGCCAGTTATTTTAGATAATTTTGTTTTAAATGTTTATGACGTAGATAGAGAATCTGGTAGCCAAGGTTATGAAAGAGATAGAGTTTTGATTTCAAGAAGTAGTTATCAAACCTTTGAAGCTTTAAGTTCATTAATTGGTTATAATAATACAAGCCCTTCTATTTTGGATTTTTACCAACAAGGAAATGCTACTATTAATGATAATACTAATTATTCTACAATAACTATGAACGACCATAGATATAGATTTATAATGTCAAATGTTAGTTCATTTGAAATTAGTTTGGGTAATGAAGGAAAATCTTCAGGTAGTTGGTCGTCTCAACAACAGTTTTTTCTCGCATTTTCAAGAGGAACTGCTTTTTCAAGTGTTGTTGTAGAGAATAATATTTTATTAGATTTAAATACAAATGTCGCTTCTGTTAATAATGAGGTAATTGTTAATAGTAATAATCCTTACAATTTTACTGTTGGAACCCCAAATGTTGAGACAACTAACACTACTTTAACTGGATTTACAGTTTCTTATCCAAGTACAAATATAAAAAACGGTTCGGATGAAAGAATGATAATTAATGCAACTGGAGGTCCAGTTTCTATAGATTTAAGCTCTCCATCTGGAACTACATTCTCATTGTCTGGTTTAAGTTATTCATTGACAACAACATTATCAGGAGGTGTCAATACTTTTACCTTTACAAGAGTTGGTGGTGGAACTTTAACTTTAGCACAAGGTGAGGCATTGTTGGATGCTTTACAATATCAAAACCTATCTATTGTCGGTGACGAAGTTGGATTTAGACTTTTTACGGTTATTGCCCTTGGAACCTATTCTGTAACTGGAACAAGTTACAATACATCAAGTCCTCCTGCTATATTCATTGTTAATATCGCCAACCCTCTCCCAGTTAACGTTATCTCTTTCACTGGAAAAGCTTTGGAAAATGCAAACCAATTGAATTGGACTGTAGCGCAAGAAGTTGATTTCAGTCACTATGAAGTGTTACGTTCTGAAGATGGTCGTGCGTTTAATGCGGTTGGAACGGTGTTCGCTACTGAAAACAGTATGGATATGAAATCTTATTCTTTTGTTGATGCTTCTGCTACAAGCGAAGTAAGCTACTACAAATTGAGATTGGTTGACAATAACGGTTCTGTTGCTTATACAAGTTTGGTGGTTATCAATAGAAATGTAATTGTGCCAACGGTAAGTAACTTGTTCCCGAATCCAGCAACTACGCAAGTAAACATTGAGGTTCAAGGCGTGTCAGTTGATAATTTCAATATAAGCGTTCAGGACATCAATGGTAAAGTTGTTTACCAAGCCAATCAAGTAAGCGCCTTGTCAAATGTTTACCAAATGGATGTAACAAACTTTAAAAGAGGTGTTTACGTGATTAGAATCGAAGATGAAATGGGTAACGTTTCAGTAAGCCGATTCGCGGTTAGCAAATATTAGAATTGTAAATATGTAACATGCTTTATTTTAATTAATAAATGCAAAGAGGGCTGTTTCGGAATCACCGGACAGCCCTCTTTTTTTGTTTGATTTTATATGGGAGGATAATATTGAGTTTAAATGCCTACCCAAAAGGGGTAAAAATGATAAAAAAAATGATCCTCTAAAAAAAACATGACGTTTTTGCCCCTTTTTGACCTTTTTTGAGTCTTTATACTGATGAGTGTAAAAGCCTAAAATGGTAACAATGTAATAGTCTTTTTGGGTGGTTTTTACCCTGTTTTCATAGGGATATTTTGTACTATTTTATTTTTTTTTCAAAAAATATTTAATTGATAATCAGTTGTTTAGTTTTTATGTAAGTGTTTTTAACATTAAATTAATTTGGCTACTAAGTGTATGATACTATGTTTGCCGTAATTAAATTTACAATAATATGAAACAAACAAATTACAAAAAATCATTTAACACTTTAAAAGGGTTATTTTTAACAGGCTTAGTTTTATTAAGCTCTTCTTTATTAGGTCAGGTTTATGACGTAAATGGAAGGCCATTAAAGTTTTCAAGCGAAAGCGGTAGACAATTTAGGGTATCAGGTAATAGTAATACATCAAGTAATGCTGTAATTATTTATAAGAATGTAATTTCAATAAATAGCACTCCAATTGACTGTAGAGTAACAAACATAGATGGTTCTGACGAGTGGGATAGAAGATATTCGACTGACACTTTATTTGATAATATGTTTGTACCAGAGGTTAAAGTTAATGGTTATAGAAATTTTAGATTTGAATTTGGTGTTGCAGACTTATCTAACACTTCTAGTGCAAACGGAACTGGAACTGCCACATTAGTTTCTTTTGAACCAGTTGTTTTAGAAAACTTATATTTAAATTTTTATGATATTGATAGTGAAGGTAAAGATAAAGAAAAAGATCAGATTAAAATTGACGCCAATTATTCTAAATATGAATTATTTAGTTCAAGTGCGAGGTTTGATAGAGTAAGAAATACTTTAGATGCTACTTTTATAAGTAACAATAGTAGTGATAATTCTGAATCAAGTTACTCAAATGTCATTAACGTTTCACACAGAGTTAGATTAACCTTTTCAACTATTAGTTCTATACAAATTGGTTTAGGTGCAGAAGATAATGAAGAAGATCATAGGTTCTTTTTAGATTTTTCATACGGATCTAATGCTACTGTTAATTCTACCGTAGATAACAATCCCATTTTAATAGATTTAGATTTAACTTCCTCATCTTTTAACAATACCGTAGACTATTCAAATAGTAATTCTAGTGTTAATTTAACTAAAGGAAGTTCATCAAATTTAACTACCAATGGATCAGGAAATACTACTGCCAACTTAACAAATTTATTGCTAAAAATAAAAACAAGTGAAATATTGGATGGGGTTGATGAAAAAATAAAAATTGGAAATGCAAATATTTCTCTAAATGCAAATTCCTCGAACAATAGTAATAATTTAACTTTAAATAGTGTTTCATATAATTATAATGTTTCTACAAGTTCAAATGTAAGAATAGTAACTTTTAGTAAATCAAGTTTTACACAATCGCAAGCTGAGTCTTTATTAGATGCAATTCAATATACCAATTCTAAATCTAATTACACAAATGGTACAAGAATGTTTGAAGTAAATGCTACATTAGATTTAGCAACAGACATACAAAGCCCTTCTGTTTTTTTTATTGTTAACTTATTAACGCCGCTTCCAGTAAATCTGATCTCTTTCACAGGTTTGTCTAAAACAGAAGGTAATCAATTGAATTGGACTGTGGCACAGGAGGTTGATTTCAGTCACTATGAAGTGTTGCGTTCTACTAATGGTAAAGAGTTCACTAAAGTAGGTGAGGTTTATCCTGAAAACAAAAGCACTGACATGAAAAACTACTCTTTCTTGGATGCTTCTGTAAATGCTGACTTGTCATATTACAAATTGAACTTAATCAACGAAGATGGTTCTTCAAGCTTAAGTAACCTAGTCGTGATTAACCGCAATGTAGTTGCACCAGTGATCACTAGATTGTATCCTAATCCTGCTACTACTTCATTGTTAGTGTCATTAGAAGGTGTGGATGCTGAAGTATCAACAATCACTATTCAAGACTTAAGTGGTAAAATTGTATACTCAACTGAAACCAGCGATGTTGCAACTTTATTAAACATCAACGAATTGAACAAAGGTATGTACATTGTTAAAGTGGCAAACCAAACAGGATTCGTATCAGTGTCTCGTTTCATCAAAAACTAATTAAAATTTTTCTAAGACCTACTCCATTCAGTTCTTTCAATTGAATAGAGTAGGTTTTTTTATTTTCAAACTTTCCCAAACAATTAATCACAATATCCAAATGAAAAAATTTAGCCGTTGTTGGTGTTATCACCAACGACAAGCGAATAGATAAAATGGTTGTTGGTGATAACACCAACAACGGCAATAAAAAATTTCCCTAATAATTAAACACAATATCCAAATGAAAAAATTAATCATGGTGGCCACAGTAGCAATTGTAACATTGTTCGCCTGCCAGAAAACAGAACTTCTTACTCCAAAAACAAGTTCAGAAAACATCGCCTTGTCTGAAGGTTTAAATTCAAACACTACTACTCCTTTTATTGTAGAATTAATTAAAGAAAAATCAAATGTAGTAAACGGATCAAACTATGAGTGGGTTTGGAAAGTGACCGAAGGTACTACTCTTACTGGTTTAAGTCATTTTAACTTTACTGACTTTACTATATGTGAAAACGTTAGTTTAAGAGATGCGCTAGTTGGTGCAGCTTATAGCACTGACGGAATCAGTTGGAACAGTTCTTCAGTAAATTGGGCTGAAGATAAGTCGCAACAATCTAATTGTTCTGGGACCACAGAGGTAATGAAAATAAACAGTGGTGCAACTACTATTTATTACAAATTAATTTTAAATGAAGAGTTTGGTTTTGGTACAAATAATTCTGAAGCTTATTTTAAAAGGGGTAAAGGAAGTTTAGGAAATCCAGATTGCGGTTTGTTAACATTCGACGGTCCTACCTGTTTACCAGAAGAAGAAAAATGCTATGATTGGCAGTCCGAGTCAGCTTGGTCAACAGGATCAAAATACAATACTACTAAAGGAGGTAATTGGGCTACTTATTCAACATCGACTGCTTTAGCATCAGGTGTTACTCTATACGCAGGAAAATCAATAGACATTGGAACTGCTAAATTGAGTAGTGGTGTTTTAACTATTACATTAAAAGACGGTTGGGAGTTAGTTCCAAACACAAGTTCAGTTAAAATACAAGGATACAACACTGCACCATCAGGTAATCCAGCTCCGGGTAAGTTTACCACTTACAAAGGTTCTAGTTTAACACCGACACTAAGTTCTTTTTCTTTCTATGGTATCCACTTGGATGTTAGAAAATCAATCGAAGTGCCATGTCCTCAATTGCAATCAACCTCTATTTACTAAACACAAATAGGTAATAACTTAAAAGGGCTGTCTTGGGTAAACCAGGACAGCCTTTTTTTTATGTCTGAAGGATTGATGTTGTAATAACGGATTTGTCTAAGTGAAAATACGCATATTTTTAGGGCCAAAAAGTCAATTTTAAGTGCTTGTGCTCAAAAAAATGACGTTTTTGAGGGGTAAGGTAAGTGTATTTACGCTTACACAAAACTATTTTCTACAAGTTTTTTATTGTTTTTGTAATTTTATTAAATTGATAATCAGAAGTTTAAGTATGTTTTTAAAATTAATTTATTTTTTATTTGGAGTTTAAGTATTTGATACTATGTTTGCATCACTAATCACTTATTAAAATGAAAAATTCAAATTTATTCAATATTGTACTTACTTTAGCTATTTTACTATCAGCTAGCAAATCTTTATTGTCTCAGCGTAACGCATGTTGGACAACACAAGCAGGAAACATCGGAAATTCATCAATCTTTGCATGTAACGTAGGAACAACCGTTGCAACAGCAGATACTTTATTCGTTCGTCACGCTGTTACTATCGGTGCTGCAAATAACGACGTTATTAACTTTTCTTCATTTGCGTTAGATGTCATCTCTTTAGAAAGCGGTTCTACATTAACGCCTTATGGAACTAATAATGAACTTACACTTCCTAAGTATGCTGAAATTAATGTGTTAGCAGGTTCGGCAATCGTTCAGCCAAGTAATCAAAGTAAAGGTACTGCAATTAATATCCTAAATTCAACAGGTTCTGTTTGTGCTTGGGGAACCAAATGTTGTGCTTCAGTAGGAAATAAATCTATTAATGGTCCGGCATTGTTAACCTACACAGATCCATGTGCATTTATGGTTGCTTTGCCTGTTACTATGGTTGATTTTAAAGGGTTTGTTAAAAACGAAGTAGTTAACCTAACTTGGTTGGTTACGGATGAAAAAGAATTAAGCCGTTATGACATATACAGTTCTGCAGATGGTATCAACTACAGTTTATGTGGTTCAGTAGCAGCAACTAATGCTTCAACAGGTATCAAAACTTACCAATACCAAGATTTAAGTAATAAATCAGCTTTGGTTTACTACAGAATAAAAGCGATGAACAATGACGAAACAGGTGAATGGAGTTCAATAGTAGCTTTGCATACTGTTAAACCAGTAACAAACAAACCATTGAAAGTATATCCGAATCCTGCTACTGACTATATCAGCATGGAGTTTGTAGGAGTTGTGCCATCTCATTTCAACTTGTTAGTAATGGATATGTCAGGTAAAGTTATCTTAGAAGAAACAGATGTTGAAACAGAAAGGAATGAATATACCTTGTCTTTGAATGGTTTTAATAGTGGTATGTACATCATTAAATTGAGCGACGAGTGTGGTAACACATTAATCAACAGATTTAGTGTCAAATAAAAACAAAGGGGGCTGACCTGACAATTAAAAAGTATAGGTCGTATTGAAAATGCATGTTAGCTTTCGTCTCCCGAGTCCTTAAAAATAGAAAGTTCATGTGATTAGTAAATACATAATTTAGTTAAAACTGCTGCTCGAAAGGGCAGCTTTTTTATTTTATATAAAGAGGAAATAAATTATAAAGACTAGAAATTGTAAGAAACAACGTGATTTATTTGAACAATCAAATTATTATGATCGCACAATTAATTAAAACTGCTGCTCCAAAAGGTAGCTTTTTTTATATTATAAAAATAAGCAGTAAATAAATAAGTATAGATATTTTAATAAATGCCTTGATTTATTTGAGCAATGAAATCGTCAAGGCAGCAAATGAGTTAACACTGCTGTTTGAAAGAGAAGTGTTTTTATATAATAAGAGGAAGTTAATAAAAAAGACTATATGTTGTAATAAACATCGTGATTCATTTGAACAATCAAATCTTTAAGAATGTCTTTTTCTTTGTGTGTGATAGGAACTTGATAGATCATAGCACCATCTTTTAACCCAATGGTATAGGTTCTGAATATTGTTTTGGGAAATGACAAACGTTTTAGAAAAAAGTTGTCTTTAAAATAGATGTTTAAGTTAGCTTGTTTATGGTTAGCTATATTTTTGTCTGCAAAATAATTGCGGATGATGCTAGCTTTGGTTTTAATCAAAAAATCGGAATTAATGTTTTGTTTTTCAGTTTGTATAAAATCGGGGTTCATTGTAAGGGATTTTGTATATTAGTTTTATTTTGTAATTTTTAATTTATTGTAAATTAGTAACTTATGATGTATTTTTCTTTATGAAGAGTTTTAATATTTATAAATTCAAAAATAAATTAATATTTTTTTTAATAAAATAGTATTTGTTTATCATTTTAATATAAAATAATTAGTACAATATTAATGAAGTTAGGTAGTTTGCATGTGGTGTAAAACAATTGTATAGATAAGAACAAAATAGTCATTAGGTTTGTTTTTAAAGTTTAAAGGGTATAATAGGTTTATAGGGTTTAAAAGGTTTATGGGGTTTAATAGATTTATGAAGTTTAAAAGTTAAATTGTTCAGAGTCTTTAAGAATTAGAAAATTTCCGATATACATCCTGATTTTAGGCAGTTTTCAGATGTTTTATTGCTGTCATACCGACAACAGAGGTATCTTGGTTCTTCGCCGAAAAGTTGTAGGAAAAAGATGTCTCTTTCGTCGACATGACAGTCGGAGAGGGCCTCACTCGCTATGGATGGTCGACCCCTCTCTCTTGGCTTAGCCGAGAAGAGGGGATTAAGAACCGCAAACATTTGAGTTGAGTTTACAGTTTCGATTGTAATTTTTTCTAAACTTGAATTTCTTTTTTTCTTTTAGTGTTAAAAGAAAAAAAAACCACCACCCAATCAAAAATTCCGTTTTTGTGGCTTCAGGCTCGGCTGCCTATTCACAAAAGGGATTCCGCAAAAAAGCGGGACTTATTGGCTGTTCCGAGGTTTCGGAACCCAGCCGCACGGGAGTGTATTTTATTAAGTCTTTTTTGTCTATGGTTCGAGAGTACTTCCCTTCGATATACTTAGGGTAAACTAGCTCAGTACAAGCTCTCACCAAGACAAAAATCTAAAATCAAAATTCACAAATCAAAAATCCTACTTAGGTCCACGAATGGCGCGAAATTTCAATTTGACAGCTAGGGGAGCTGGTGTGTGTGTTAAGGCAAATTGAAATTCTTCATTCGTGGTGAGCTTTTTACTCATTTGTGTTTGTTTTTTTTTGAATTCGTGAGTTAGCTTCGCTAAGTTGCCTACTTTTTTCCCATAAAACCACGAATCCCGCAATACTGCGGGAGCAGCGAAGCTAAATTAGGAAAGAAACTTGAAGTAAATGAAAGTTTTGTTGAAAAACAGAATATTACATGAATTTAATCATTCATGTAGCGATACCGAAAATCTGTCGGGAAGAGATGTCTCCTTCGTCGACATGACAGCTTTTTTATAAGTTAATATTCATTAATCTGAATGGTTGTCATACCGACAGAGGGGGTATCTCTGTATTCATTGAATATCTATCGGGGAAAGATGTTTCCTTCGTCGACATGACAGCAGAGGAGATTGTTTCAGGCTGAACAGCTTGATGTTAATTGATTTTAAAATTTTATATTCTAAAAATCACAAATCACAAATCTTTCTTGGGGTGGTTTTTGGGAGATTATCAAAAAGAAGGTGAAAAGCAGCTAGTCGATATTATTGAGATATCAGGGCTTTTAGTATCTCCTTTTCCTCAGGGGTGATTTTAGCTTTTAAAACATTGCCTTTGTATTTCGCCAGTATGTAATAAGTTCTGTATGTTTTTTTATTAAAGGGAAGTAACTTGAGTAAGTTTGAATCTTTGTAATAAATACTCAATGACGCTTCATTGATGTTTTCAATAGATTTATTAATAAAATAATGGTTGATTATTTTCTGCTTTGCGATGCAAAAATCTTCCTTTACCGGTAGTTGTTCAGCTTCACTGTGATTTTTTTTGCTCATTATTAATTTAGTTTAATAAATGTACTTTGTTTTAGTTTCTAATTTTGTTGGTTGTGAAATAAACTCTATTTAATTTAGTTAGTTTAAAACAACTTTAAGGAGAATTGGAATGTTATTGCAAAAGTAAATAATAAAATACACAGCAACAATAGTACAAATTTTCAATTTTATTGAATTTAATAGTACAAACTTCTTTTATATGTATGGTTGGTTTATTGTTGTTTTTGATGGATTTAAAGCTGGGTTTTATTGGAGTTAATTGTTTGAATTATAGTAGTTTGTGATTTGTTTTGTTGGTGTGACTTATTTTATATTTATTTATCAACAAAAACTTGCATTATTCATTTCAATTCATACATTTGAATTTTCAAATAAATTTATATTAACATGCAAATAGTATCCGAATTACAAGAGATTATTGGTAAACTAGAATCTGAATTTATTACCGATAAAAACAATTTAGAGGAAGAAATTATCTACACACCGGATTATGTTATTGGCAAATTAAAAGAAATTAAATCCATCATCAATAATCACCATAATTTGGGAGACGATGGGAATTAGAATTTACCCCTGATTAAGTTCAGCCAAGCTAGAATATAGTATTAATTTGGACTTATTTGACTCTTTAAACCCTTTAAACAACTGAACAGCTTGAGTATGTTACCTCAAGGTTTAGGTTAATTGACAAAAGGGTAGTAAACTCTTTAACCAAATTAAACAACTTAAACTATTTAAATAACTAAACACCCTTCGAGAGCTACTCTCACGTGACTAGGCTCAGCCTAGTGGGTGACACCTAAACAATTTAAACCTCCTCAACCCTTTCACCTAAACACCTAAACAATTAAACAATTAAACAATTAAACAATCATTTTGAAAATTTAAAAAATAGTTTTACCTTTGCACCCCGCAAGAAAAGGAGAACTTGCGTTTAATTATAATAGCAATATGGCAACAAAATTAAGATTACAACGTCATGGACGTAAAAAACAAGCCTACTACTACATTGTGGCTGCAGATTCACGTGCTCCGAGAGATGGTAGATTTATTGAAAGAGTTGGTGATTACAATCCAAACACTAACCCTGCAACAATCAATATCGATCTTCAAAAAGCAGTGAATTGGTTAGATAACGGTGCTATCCCTACGGATACCGTTAGAGCAATTCTATCTTACAAAGGCGCAATGATGTTACATCACTTACACGGTGGTGTAAGAAAAGGCGCAATGACTCAAGAACAAGCTGATGCAAAATTCGAAGCTTGGCAAAATGAAAAAGCAAGTAAAGTTCAATCAAAACGTGATACTTTAGCAGACAAACGTGCTGCTATTGATGCTGAACGTTTTAAAGCTGAAACTGCAGTTAAAGAAGCAAAAGCCGCTGCTATTGCTGCTAAAAACGTAGTAGTTGAAGAAGCGCCTGCAGAGGAAGCTCCAGTTAGCGAACCTGAAATTAGCGACGCTCCAGAAGCAGAATCTAATGCTCCTGAAACAACAGAAGCTTAATTTATTCTTTGTTTAAATGTTAAACAAAGCAAACAATATTCATTCAAAACCCACTCAAAAAGTGGGTTTTGTTTTGAAAACACATGGCTACAAAGGGCACCTAAAATTTCAATCTGATTTCGACATCGAAGATGATTTTCTTCTTCTTGAAATTAATCAAAAATTCGTCCCTTTCGAAATTGAAGCCATAAACCCACAAGGAAATATAATCAAACTCAAAGGGATAGATACTGAAACCGAAGCCTCTCGCTTGTCCGGATTGTCTATTCTTGCCTTCAGTGACGAGATAGAAAGAGATGAACTCGATTTTGAAGGTTACACTTTGGTCGACTTGTTGACTAATACCAGTTATGTCATTACCAATGTTGAACTAATTCCCAATAATATTTTATTGGAGTTTCGACATGGTTTCAAAGATTGCCTTTTGCCATTTTCGGATGGTATTATCGTTTCTATCAACCATGATACGCAAACCATTCAGGCCAATTTCCCTGATGGAATATTAGATTTGTAAACCATGAGAATAGACATTATTACCGTTCAACCTGCTTTATTCGAAGGCCCTTTTACCTGTTCTATGGTCAAAAGAGCTCAGGACAAAGGATTGGCAACGGTCAACTTAATCAATCTAAAAGACTATGCATTGAACCGCTACGGTCAGGTTGACGATTATCAATTTGGCGGAGGTGCAGGCATGGTTTTAATGTGCGAACCTATTGCCAATGCCATTGATGATTTGCAAAAACAAAGAACCTATCAAGAGATTATTTACACCTGTCCCGATGGTGAAATATGGAATCAAAAAATAGCGAATACTTATTCAACTTATGAAAATATTATCATCTTGTGTGGTCATTACAAAGGGATAGACCAACGCATTCGTGATATTTATGTAACCAAAGAAATTTCCATAGGCGATTTTGTGCTTACTGGAGGTGAATTGCCTGCTGCACTCATTACCGACAGTATAGTTCGACTTTTACCTGGGGTGTTGGGCAACGAGGAATCGGCACTTACCGATAGTTTTCAAGATGATTTATTAGCCCCACCTGTTTATACCCGACCTGCTGATTTCAGAGGACACAAAGTTCCCGAAGTCCTTCTTTCAGGACATTTTAAAAACATAGATGATTGGCGTATGGAACAATCAATACAACTCACCCAAACTAAGCGTCCCGATTTGCTGGACCACTAAAATAAATGAATTTAATACTACACAAACCACTTGTTATTTTTGATTTGGAAACTACAGGCGTAGTTCCGTCTAAAGACAGAATTATTGAGTTATTCATGATTAAGGTTTTCCCTGATGGAACCCGTAAAGAATTATACCAACGTTTTAATCCAGGTATTTCTATTCCTAAGGAAGCGTCTGATATTCATGGAATTTATGATGCCGATGTAATTAGTGAACCTCTTTTTGAAGAAAAAGCGAATGAGATATTGCAATTTATTCTCCATTCTGACTTTGCTGGTTTTAATAGTAATAAGTTCGATTTTCCATTGTTATTGGAATCATTTTACCGTTGTCAAATCGATTTTGATATTACTAAATGTAAGTTTATTGATGCGCAACGTGTTTTTCATTTAATGGAACCACGTACATTGAGTGCTGCTTATAAGTTTTATTGTAACAAGGAGTTATCGGATGCCCACAGTGCTAAAGCAGACACGGAAGCAACTTGGGAAATTATTCAAGCGCAATTGAATAAATATACTCAAATGGAACCAACGGTTGAATACATTCATCAAATGACCGGACAACATCATTTGGTTGATTTGGCCGGAAGATTGGTTTTCAATGATAAAAATGAAGTGGTTTTCAATTTCGGAAAACACAAAGGAAAAACGGTTGCCCATGTCTTTAAAACCGATAATTCTTATTACGAGTGGATGATGCAAGGTGATTTCCCCGTTCAAACCAAAAAGGTATTGACTCGCCTCAGATTAGAAACCCTTCAACAATAATATAAAATATAGTGTCTAAAAGAATAACTTTCGATCAGCTTGTCGTTTTTGAATCTGATGATTTTATAGCCATCAATAAACCGCCATTTGTGCCGTCATTGCACGAAAGGTTCGATGAAGGGAAAGCGCAATCAATTGTTGAAATCGTTAAAGCAGTAAACGATGACTATTCTTTGTGTCACCGTTTGGACAGGGAAACTTCGGGAGTAATGCTTGTAGCCAAACATGCCGAAGCTTATCGTTTTATGTCCTTGTTGTTTGAAAACAGACAGGTCAAAAAAACGTACCATGCAATAGTTTCTGCCCCTGTAAATATTCAGGATTTAAAAGTAGAATTGTCGCTGTACACTGACAGTAAAAGAAGAGTTCAAATTTCTAAAAGTAAAGGGAAGCCTTCGGTTACTATTATCAACACTTTGAAAAAGTACAAGCATTTTACTTTGTTAGCTTGCCAACCCATAACAGGACGACTGCACCAAATTAGAGTGCATTGTATGTCTCAGAATTTACCTTTGGTCGGAGATACTTTATATGGAGGAAAGCCTGCCTATTTATCAATGATTAAGAGGAAAGTACACCAATCTAAAGATTCTGAAGAAAAACCAATGATTGGCCGATTTGCTTTACATGCACACAGTATAGAATTTACAAATATGCAAGGTGAAATTGTAACAATTACTGCACCTTATGCCAACGATTTCGAGGTGTTTGTTAAGTTGCTCGACAAATATGATACAGAAACTGCTTAGTTAAGCTGTTTCTGATGTAATTGGTTGAACAAAATGATAAATAAAACCATCAAAACAGGTCCATAGATTACACCCCAAAAACCAAGTAGGCTTATCCCAAATAATACTCCAAAAATGGTAATTAATGGATGGGTTTCTGCAATTTTTTTCTGTAATATAAATCTGAAAACATTGTCACTACTGCCAATAATGAAAAAACCGTATAATCCAAGCATAATTCCGGGCATCACTGTTCCTTGTGCAATGCTGTAAATGCTCAAAGGTAACCACACCGCCATTGTTCCAACGACAGGGATAATACTAACGAGTCCCGTTATTAGTCCCCACGTAATAGGTTCATTAATCCCAAAAATGTAATACCCAATAATGGCAACAATAGCCTGAATAAAGGCAAGGATATACAAGCCAATGGCATTACTGTAAATACTCATTTTTACCGCCTTTACTATTTGAATGTTTTGCTTTAAACGAAAAGGGAGGTGGTGATTTAGCCAGCGGTGAATAATTCTATTGTTGATAAGCGTGAACCATAAAATGACCATCATAAAAACAAAATTTGTCATGCTGTTAAATCCGGAATTGATAATTTGAGGAACAGTATTTTTAATTAGGTCGGCAATCATTTGATAACTTTCTTTGCTTAATAAATTGATCCCAAATTGATTTAACAAATAAGTGTTAATAATTTGGATGTTATCCAACATAGGTTGTGGGTTATCAATAATGGGTTTTATTTTCGAGAACACAAAAATACTGAGCAAATAAAAAGGAAATACAATCAAAATAATAGAGGCAAATAACAAGGTTAAATTCGCAGCAACTGGTTTCCATTTTTTTCTATGTACCAGAATATTAAAGGGTTTGCTTAAAACCACGGTCAAGGTTAGTGCGCCTAAAATAGCACCAATCATAAAGTAAAGAGTTTTGAATATAATCAACCCAATGATTATGAGTAATGCAAGGGTGATTAATTTAATTGTTTTGGAAGAGGTGCCTTGTGTCATGTTTTTTAGCAATATTAGAGTCAAATGTCGAGATTTAAAAATGATTGTTACTTTAATTTTCTATAATCCACAAAAGATGTACTTTTGCGGCTTAATAATATGAAAAAGAAAGGGTTAGTTGCTTCATTTTTAATGTATTCGGTTTTTTCATGGGCTCAAACCAAAGAAATAATTTTAATTCATAGGGATACTTTTATAATCAATGGCTTCCATTTGAATGAAAATAGATTTAAAAATCGTTCAACGTGGATTTCAAACAAATCTATTTCAACAATGAGTGAAAAGGAAATGTCTAAATTGCCTGTAAGAAGCCTTGCAGAGGCGCTTCAGTTTGTGGCGGGCGTTTCAATTTTACAAAGAAGTCCGGGAGGCACCCAGGCTGATTTGTCCATTGATGGTGGCACATTCGACCAGAGTTTAGTGCTTATCAATGGGATAAAAAGTAACGATGTGCAAACAGGACATCACCAGTTAAATTTACCCTTTCCTATGATTGCAGGTAAGCAAGTCGAGGTATATAAAGGCGCTCAAACTCGAATGTTTGGCCCAGGTGCGTTAACGGGGGCAGTTAATTTTGTAGTATCTCCACAACAAGATGGATTGAAACTTCATGTCTATGCAGGGTCTAATTTTAAAAGAGACACTATCGACCAATCGTCCTATATTAATCAAGGGGTTCAAGCCAGTTACGGTTTTAAGACAAAGAAAATGAATCATTTAATAGCTACTGCCTTTGAGTCGGGAACAGGTTACCGTTACAACACCGATTTTAATAGAAATCAATGGATGTATGCTACTGATTATACTTTTAATCCTAATCACAAGATTGAGTTTTTGTTAGGGTTTAATTACAATCAATTTGGGGCAAATGCTTTTTATGTTCCTCCAATCCGTCCCGATACATTTTCGAGAGAGGCAAATGCACAAGAAACCGTTCAAACACTTTTTAGCTCTTTACAATCATTTCACAAATGGAATAAATGGCAATTCAATCCAAGATTAAGTTTCAGGAAAAACAACGATGATTATATTTTTATTCGACAAAAACCATCGGTATTTCGCAATTTACATATCACCCAAACCACCCAATTGGAACTGCATGCAAGCAGAAAGAATAATATAGGTGAACTTGGTTTGGGTGTGGAAGGTAGAATGGATGAAATTAACAGCACTAATTTGGGTCAAAGGAATAGGAATAATTTAGGGTTGTATGCCGAACAACTTTTTAAATTTGGTAAAAAAGTAGAGATGAGTCCGGGGATTTATATGAATTATAACTCCGACTTTGGATTTAAAATTTTCCCATCTTTCGACGCACATTATTTGGTCACCAAAAGATTGAAAATCTATACCCATTCAGGAACTTCGATGAGAAATCCGACCTACACAGATTGGTATTACAGAGGTCCATCTAATGATGGCAACCCACTTCTATTGCCTGAACAGTCCTTCCAAACTGAGTTGGGGATTAAGACATTTCAAAAAAAATGGAATGTTAATGCGTATGGATTTTATCGCAATGTCGACCAACTGATTTCATGGGTTAGGCCCAATAACATGAGCAGGTACCGTCCCGAAAATATATTAAGGGCTCAAACTTTAGGAACCCATATTTCAATTAAAGCCCAAGAAGTTATTTTAAGTCCTAAGTGGTCATTGTCATACCTAGGAGCATACACTTTTTTGAATACTACTTTATTAATGCCTTTAATTGGAGAAACGAAATACGAAGACAACAGTTTAAGACATCAATGGATTAATAGTTTGAATGTTAATGTAAATAACAAAGTGTATTTATCCTTAAATTACCGTTTTATCGAACATTTAAATGCAACACAATATGGTTTGTTGGATACCCGAATAGCTTTCAAACACAAAGATGTTACTTGTTATTTGGATGTCAATAATTTATTAGATGTTCAGTTTACCCAAGTAAACAGTATTCCTTTGCCGGGGACTTGGTTTACTTTTGGTTTGAAATACAAGTATTAAGGTTTTTTACTTCTTTTGAAAACAATAAATCCGTCTTTGTTGTAAACAATTTTTAATTCAGGATTTAATTCCAATTCTTGGGTGTTATTGGCTTTTACAACAAAATACACGTCTTTGTCGAGCTTTGCATCGTTGATAAGCCAATATTTTTCAACGCCATCCAAATCATTTCTTTGTTGTTCATTAAGCGCAAGATAATTGGGAGCCCCTTTTGATTTCAAAAAAGATTTTCTTAATTTATTCAAACCATCTTTGGATTTTAGAGGTAAAGTGTTGGCATAAAAATAAATAGCATAAGTTTTAAAGCCTGCATTGTGAAAGTAGCAGTTTTCTTTACTTTTCGATTTATAAAATTGGATAATCCCTCCTTGTGTATGTGCTTCAATTTTAGGAACTAATAGGATAGAACTTAGGGAAATAAACACCACCATTCCGATTAACAAAAAGCCGAAAACAGATGTTTTATTTGCCTTTTTAATCAGCATTATTACAAATGTAATTAAGGAAATACAAAGTACAATACCCGGAATGAGGTCTGTATAATGCCAATTTACATTCGCTTTAATATTCATGACAGCAAACTCATCCTTAATATGAGGAATAATTGCAGATTTATGAAACATCATTACGACAGGCAATGCTATACTGACGGCAGCAATTATAAAACCAACCAAAAGGGTTAAAAGAATATACCTCAGTTTGAATTTAAAGATAGAGTTACACATGCTTTCAATGCCATAAGCGGATAAGAATGTAAGTGGTAGCCAACAAAGCGATGAATAGTGAACGATTTTGGTTTTTACAATTGAAAACAAGATAAGAACGACCCAAAAAAGACAAAGCATAGTAAGTCGGAATACATTTTCGGGATAAGTGTAAAATTCATTTTTTTTCCAAGCCGCAATTGCAAAGATGGAGATAGGGAAACATCCAAAAAACAAAACCAAAGCGTGGTAATAAAACGGTTGTTGATGCCCAGCGATATTTTGAGAAAAAAGACCTATTTGATATTGTATAAATTCGATAAGGAAATAAGGGCCATTTTTAAGGGTTTCGGGTAAAAACCAAATACAACAAACCAGCAAAGTACTAAAAAGATAGATGAAAAGATGTTGGATGTTAAAAAACCAAACCATTCTTTTGGCAAATACCATTGAAAATAAAACAAGTAGGCCGACTAACAATGCAACAGGTCCTTTACACAAAATAGCTATTCCGGTGTATAAGCCAGCTAAAAAAAAGTTTTGATTGGGGTTGTATGAAACGTGGTGATTTTTAAGTGCTTTAAAAAATTCTAGTATACTTAAAAAGATAAAGAAGTTAAAAACGGGATCTATTAATCCAGTTTTGAAATACAAATGTGGCGTAATTGAACCTAAGTAAGAGAGCACCCACCAATGGGCAACATGACCTTTAAAGAGTTTTTTTGCAAAAGAAAAAATAACCCAAAGGGTTAAAATGCCATAGATTGCATTGGGGAAACGGGCTGCAAATTCATTGACACCAAACAGTTTCATGGAAAGAACTTGAAGCCAAATAAACAAGGGAGGTTTTTCCCAAAAAGGATTAAAATTGATTTGAACTTGAGAATAATTGTTGGTGACCATCATTTCTCGTGCCGATTCTGCAAAGTTTATTTCGTCCCAATCGAACAAATGTACACTGCCTAAAAAGGGAACGAATAGTATTCCACCAATGAGTAGAATGATGACAAAGTGAAAAAGTTGGTCCGTTTTTGTCATTTTTTAGATTTGGAAAAAGAGTTTTGCCAATTGGGCGTTAGTAAGTTTTTGTGAATCAATAGGGTCGTTAAAAAGGCAATAGAAAATCCTATCAGAGCACCTGCATAAACGTCCATTAAATAATGTTGTAATACATAAACACGAGAATAGCCCATAGCGACCGCCAATATAAACAAGAAGATTTTAAATAATCTACTATGAGTCATAAAAGCAACTAGAGACAAAGAACAAAAAGCAGAAACAGTATGACCCGAAGGGAAACTACCATTAGAATGAAGTTTTATCCCTTTAACATAATGTATAACCACGGTTTCTTGCTGACTTATCCAAAAGAAAGGACGTTTAAAGTCGTTGAAAATAAAGTGTTTGCAAACAATAATTGTAATTCCGCAAATAGCTAAGGCGATTACTGCCGATAAAAACATTCTTTTTTCGTGAAAAAAGCTGAGTATAAGGACAAAGATTATAATTGCGATTTCGGGTAATCGGGTTAAATGGTACATTATGACATCCAAAATGGGATGATTGAGCGCATTTATTTGAATAAGTGAAACATTTTTGTTTACCATTACAATCCATGGCAATACGCTTATTGCCAATAAAATATGGCAAAGTATGACAATTCGATTATTTTGGATGAAGGCTTTCAAAAATTTTTACAAATATTGCAAAAAAAAATTTCTAATGACCTATTTATTTAGTTAATTGCAAACATAATTGAAAATTTAAAGAAAGAGATATGAGTACAAAGCCGAAAAGAGACCTTATTGAATTAGAATTTCCGATTAGATGTTCACCATCCATCTTATATAATTATTTACAGACAGGTTCAGGATTACAAGAATGGTTTGCCCACAAAGTAACTACTAAAAGTAGAACAGATTACGATTTTGAGTTTGATGATGGAACCATCAGTAAAGCCAAATTATTAAAAGCTGTTAACAACAAATTGGTCCGTTTTAAGTGGGAAAATTCAGAGGAAAATGAATTTTTGGAAATGGAAATAATTGTAGACGAGCTAACTGAAGATGTAGCAATTAAAATTACAGAATACTGTGACGAAAATGAGAAGCGTGGATTGATAGAATTGTGGCATTCTCAAATTGAAGCATTGAGAGATGTGGTGGGTTCTTAATAAATGGAACATTATTTGCTAAGGTATTTACTTTAAAATGAAAAAAGTAAATCTCTTAATAATAAAGGCTTTTATTGGTCCTTTTTTAGCTACTTTTTTAATTTCAATGTTTTTGTTTTTAATGTTATTTCTATGGAAATACATTGATGATTTAATTGGAAAAGGCTTGGAATGGCACGTGGTTGTCAGACTCTTGTTTTTTGCTATGGCCGATTTAATCCCTATGGCATTGCCTCTGTCGGTTCTCCTCTCTAGTTTAATGACTTTCGGTAACTTGTCGGAATCCTATGAGTTAGTCGCACTTAAATCTTCAGGAATAAGTATATACAGAGCCCTGTCTCCGGTTTTCTTTGTTATTGTTGTTCTCTCTTTTCTTACCTTTTACGTCTCTAATACACTCATACCCAAGGCCAACTTGGAAGCCAAAAGTTTGCTGTGGGATATTCGCAACAAAAAACCCGCATTTGACATCAAAGAAGGTCTGTTTTACAACGGAATTGATGGTTATCAAATAAAGATTGGTAAAAAAGACAGAGACAATGAAACCATCTACGACGTGTTAATTTATGAAATTAAACCGGGTTATAGTGAGTTGTCAATAGTGCGAGCCAAAAAAGGAATAATGAAGTTGAGCGATGACAAGCGTTTGCTCTATTTCACATTGTTTGACGGAGTGCGTTACGAAGAGTTGGTCGAAAATAGTGACTATAAAAAAAGATATCCCGCTACTGCTACTTATTTTGAATCGCAAAAAATGACGTTTGATTTGAGTGACTTGGATTTGAAAAAAACAGATAAGGAATTGTTTAAAGGCAGTGCCGTTATGATGAATATCAATGAACTAGACCAAGCCATTGATTCTTCAAAAAAGGAAATTCAAAAACGTACATTCGCTGTTAGGGATTATATACAGCCTTATTACATCAATCCCAAAACCGTTCAAATGGGTAATACTTTGGACAGTCCTGTATTGGTAAACGATACAATCATCAATAACTTTAATAAAGAGGAACGCTATCAACTACTTGAATCTGCATTGTCCTCTTCGCGAAACCTCCGTAGTTTGATAGAAACCAGTATGCATGAATTGAAAGATATTCAGAAGGAAATGAAGCTATACACCATTAAGTGGCACGAAAAATTCACCCTTTCTTTTGTGTTAATTGTGTTATTCCTGATGTCAGCACCACTTGGTACTATTATCAGAAAAGGAGGGATTGGTGTGCCAATGGTATTTTCTATTTTGTTGTTTATTCTATATTATGTAATCAATATGATAGGCTTTAAAATGGGGCGTGAAGGCATAATACCTCAATGGTTGGGTGCATGGATGTCTAGTTTAGTTTTGTTGCCTGTTGGTTTGTTTATTCTGAAAAAAGCAGCTGATGAATCAGCCGTATTTGACAAAGAAAAATATCAAAAGTTTTTTGAAAAAATAAAACGCTTCTTTTTCAAATTAAGCATTAAGAAAAAGCCTTTGTAGCAGGTTGTGTTCGTTTGATAATTAAATAAACAATACTACTCAGTATTGCTGCAAAATAACACCAAATTGAAATCAAGTGTTCGTCGTAAAACAATTTGCTTACCACAAAAGAAATTAAAATAACCAAACCCAAATATTTCATGTTTTTAACACTCGAAATTAAGGCAGGAATAACGGTCGGTATGAAATAAAACAAGCCACTATACCACACAAAATAAAATGGGAAGTTCAAATCGTACCTGATATGATAACCAGAAATACTTGCCTTAGGATTGAAATTTAACAGGCAATATCCTAAGTAAGTTGAGGCTATAATACCAATCAATAAAATAAAATTCAATCTTTGTTTTATTCGAGGGCTAATTTCCATTAAGCAAATAGAAAATGGCACCCAAAAAGGCCATAATATTTGAGCAAAAAACAAGAAGAAATAGGTGCTATTGGTTTCCCAATGTGAATATTGTTGTTTTTCTAAAGCCAACCACAGGAATCCTTCACTCACTTGTTGAACGCCGAATAACAATGGAATACTTGAAAAAGGGATGTGTTTTTTGTTTTGACAAACCTTTATAGCGGCAGCTCCTGTTGCCATGAGAACGCCTCCCGCTACAAAACTTGCTGTTGCCGAAAAACACATAAGCTTACATTATAAAATGGCTTTTTTTACCCTGATTAGTTTTTCCAAAAGGGCTTCCAATTGTTCCAAAGGTAGCATGTTTGCACCGTCGCTTTTTGCTTCACTTGGGCGAGGATGGGTTTCTATAAATAAACCATCAGCGCCAACGGCAATAGCCGCTTTTGCAATAGTTTCTATCAATTCCGGCAGTCCGCCAGTAACGCCACTCATTTGATTGGGTTGTTGCAAACTATGTGTAATATCCATTACCACAGGATAGTTGTTTTTTTTCATCCAAGGAATATTTCTAAAGTCAACCACCATGTCGCTGTAACCAAACATATTGCCTCGTTCTGTTAATATAATATCGGTATTGCCGCTTTCTTCCACTTTTCTTACGGCGTGTTCCATGGCATTGGCAGCCGCAAATTGACCTTTTTTAATGTTTACCGTTTTTCCTGTTTTGGCAGCAGCCACCAATAAGTCTGTTTGTCTAAACAAGAAGGCAGGTATTTGTAAAACATCAACATAAGCTGCCGCCATTTCTGCTTCGTGTGCCTCGTGAATGTCTGTAACGGTAGGAACCTGAAAATGTTTACCTACTTTTTGAAGAATTTCTAACGCTTTGATGTCTCCTATACCTGTAAAAGAATCCAAGCGTGAACGATTGGCTTTGCGGTATGATCCTTTGAAAATCCATGGAATTTCAAATTTGTTGGACAAATTGTTCAACTGACCTGCAATTTCAAAGGCTACCTCTTCGCTCTCTATTGCGCATGGTCCAGCCATTATGAAAAAATTAGGATTTTCGGTGTGTTTTAAAAAAGGGGTTTTGGGAAACATATTGACTTCAAAAATAATGTATTGTCATTAAATTCAAAGCTATTAACTGATATTTTTAATAATATCTGGACTATCTCAAATAGATAATCTGTTCGCTTTCAATGTCTTTGCTTTTTATGGAGACTTCAATCTTCTTTATTTTACGGTACTTCTTATTCAGCAGTAACTCCTGATAGGTTTTGTTGACCAACTGACTGTTTAACCATTCTCCTTTGTTAAGGGTGTATTGATTAATAGAATAGATTTTCTTCTTGTAAGAATAACTTTTCTTTTTTCTTTTTTTTATGAGCTCAATTTTTACTTCAATCGTTTGTGTATGTGCACTTTTGAAATGAATGTTAAGCCTTTGATGAAAAACGGCATTAGGCTTTTCGTATAAATAATCAAACATAGAATCAGTGTTAGGGATGGGTTTCCCAAGTATGTAAGTGGCTAGTTGGAAATCAGGAATACCATAACCGTATTTATCGTCGGGAATTTGATAATGGGAAGCACTTTTTTTGAGTGCAGTTAACAGAGTTGAGTATGGGATATGAGGAAATTGGATATATAAATTAGCCATTGCACCTGCAAAAATAGGGGTGGAGTAGGACGTGCCATTTCCGAGATAATAGCCCTGTGGTGATGCGACAAAAGCTTGTTGTCCCATGGCAACAAAATCAGGTTTTATTCTGCCATCATAGCTTGGGCCTTGTGAGCTGAAACTAGAATAAAATCCTTGATCATTAACTGCACCTATCGTTATGACATTCGCAGCATCTGCGGGAGTGCCGATTTTTTTCCATTGAGATTGCCCTTCATTACCGGCACTGTTTACGATGATTATGCCTTTTCTGAATGCAATTTCAGCGGCTTGAGCTATAAGGGTTGTTTTTCCATCCAAATCTTGGTAGCGATGGCTCGTTTCAGGATGGTCGAATTGGTTATATCCCAGTGAAGATGATATTAAATCAACGCCTAATTTTTCACTGTATTCTGCGGCCAATATCCAATTGATTTCTTCGGTTAGATTTTCGTTTTTGGCATCTTCGGTTCGCATTAAATAAACCAAAGCATTGGGAGCAGTTCCAATGTAATTATTGGGGTCAAAGGTGTTTATAAAACCAACACAATTTGCGCCATGCTTGTCGTCTTCCCACACACTGTTGTCATTGTCTACAAAATCTTTAATGACCACATCAGGACTTAATAGTTGGATTAATCCAGGGGTTTTGTAAGCCATGTAAAATCCTGCATCAAACACAGCGATAGTAGGAGTGGATAGGGTGTTGTTTTCCCAATTTGTACCTATCATTTCATTTTGAATTTTTGCCTTTCCCCATTGATTGAGTTTTAATGAATCTAAAGGGAGTTTGTATTGAAACTTCTCTATATATTCATTTTCAATAGTGTGAGGTTTTAGGGCTTTATAACTTTTAATTTGGGCTAGGAATTGAATTTTCTTAACAAATGGTAGCGATAATACTTTGTTTGGGTCGAAGGTATTGGTGTTAAAAAACACTTTAACACCGTTCAACCATTTGGAGGCTTGTAATACATTCAATTCTTTGAATTGAGCCAATTGTTCTATATAATAGGGTGTTACAGGAAGGTCGAGCGAATCAAGTTCTATGTTTTTAAGTTTTCTTTTGTTTAGGGCTTTGTTACTTAAATATTGTTCAGGCTTTTGAAAACTAAAGGGATTGTTTTGTTTGTCCTTGAAATAAATGAAATAGTAGGATAAAGAATCTTGTGATTTTAAAGAAAGGGAAAATAAAAAAATGATGAGAACAAGTAGGTGTTTAGATACCATGATTTAGTAAAGTATATTTAATTTTGTATCCGCGGGTTTTGTTATTTGATTTTTCAATAAAAATAATGTTTGAATAGATAAGGCCAATGTGTTTGGCATACAATTCTTCGTAATATCTTTCGCCAACAGAATTGAAAATAGGGTCACTTTTTATAACCAAAACACTGTCATACCAATTGTTGTCAATGTTTTTTCTGACATTGATTTCATTGTAAAAAACCAAAGTATTGTTATTAGAATTAAAGGTGTTGGCATTCCATATTGTTTCAAAAGTGATAGGGAAAGAAAGTTTTACTTTTTTAGTATTGTTTTCGTTTCTTTCGTATTTGTAATTGTCAATACGAGAGCTGACTGTTTCGTGATAATTCCATAATGCGCTGTCGTTGTTGCGCTTGTATCGTTCAATACGCAATACAGCTTGGTTTAAATTGTCATAAAAGAAAGTGTCGTTTATCTCAAGGATTTGATAATTAAAGGTGTCAATTTTATTGAAAAAATCGTCGTATATAATTTCTTGTACTTGATATAAAAATTGATAATCTAAAGTTTGATTGACATAAGAAGTGCCATTTTCTCTTTTGGAACGGTCAAATACATCTTTTTTACATGCATTTAACAGCAGTATTCCCCAAATTACCAAAAAGAGAAAGCGGAATTTCATCGTTTGAGTTTAAGGAAGATTTCTTTACCTGAACGAGTAAAGGAGTCTTTGGTATTTTTGGTAGTATAATCAGAGGAGTCTATGTGCTTGTATATTAGACCGATGTCTTTGGCGTAAATTTCTTCGCGATAGTCGTTTTTAATACCCGATATAGGTCTGTTTAGTTGAACATTAACACAATTAGTATAAGGAACAGTATTTACAGATTGGTTGTAGAAAACACGGTTGTATTTGATGTATTTGGGTTCAAATTGGTTGAACATATTTAAGTTCCAAGCATAGGTAGAACCTCTGGTTTTGTAGGAACTGATAGGGAAATAAAGTTTTACTTCAGGGATATTATCCTTCACTTCGATGGCATAATTGCCTTTTATTTTTCGGTAAAAGCTTTGAAAAACAATCCATCTAAAGGTATTTTTGTTATAGGTACTAAGTTCAATTCTGTAAATGGTATCATTGGTTAAATCGACTAGTTTCTCAACCACTTCTTCCTTTAGAACTGTTGAAACCGTGTCAGTTTTATTGAAAAATGGGTCAAAGAAAAAGGAATCAACGTCGTAATATAAAACGGTTCCCACTTTCAAGGGGAAGTACTCGGAGCCTTTAGTTTCTCTTACTTCTTCTTTCTTTTTGCATGAACTGACAAAAAAACTCACTATTAAAATGAGAATAAACGGATTTTTCATTTATTAAATTTCTCACAAATTTAAACAAAATAAATAATTAAAACGTACTTTTGCTTGAAATTTTAAAATGGTTTTATTAGACGGAAAATATACATCGGAATTGGTTAAGAATCGCATCAAAAATGAAATGGCTGAGATGCAATCGAAAGGTTTAAGAAAGCCACATTTAGTAGCAATTCTTGTTGGAAGTGATGGCGCTAGTAAGACCTATGTTGAGAGTAAAGAACGCAATTGTCAATTGGTAGGTTTCGATTCTACAATTATTCGTTTGGACGACTCAACCAGTGAAAATGATTTAGTTCAACTCATAGAAAAACTAAATATTGACGATAATATCGATGGAATTTTAGTTCAATTTCCACTTCCTAAGCAAATTAGTGAAAATAAAATTACTCAAACAATAGCGCCTCACAAGGATGTGGATGGTTTTCATGATGTTAACATGGGTAAATTAGCCAAAGGGGAATCGGGTTTTGTGCCAGCTACGCCTCTTGGAATTACCATGATGTTGGAAGCCTATAACATTGAAACTGCTGGAAAACATTGTGTTGTGATTGGTCGTAGTAATATAGTAGGTCGTCCTATGAGTTTGTTAATGTCCAATAGCGCTCCCTATGGCAATTGTACGGTGACTTTGTGTCACAGTAAAACCGTTCATTTAGAGCATTACACCAGACAAGCCGATATTCTTATTGTTGCTTTAGGCAAACCTGGTTTTGTAAAAGCCAATATGGTGAAACCTAATGCCGTTGTTATTGATGTTGGTATTACTCGCGTGGAAGATTCAACACGCAAAAATGGATTTTATTTAAAAGGCGATGTGGATTTTAATGAAGTAAAAGAAGTTGCGTCTCACCTCACACCCGTTCCTGGTGGGGTTGGTTTAATGACAATTGCTGCTTTGCTCGAAAATACACTTAAGGCCTACAAGTTTCAGTTAAAACAAGCGTTATAATCCATGTCTATGCAAGCTTTATTTCCAGTGATGGAGCATTTTTATACCATTCAAGGGGAAGGTTTTTATACTGGAAATGCCGCTTATTTTATCAGATTAGGAGGCTGTGATGTGGGATGTGTTTGGTGCGATGTTAAAGAAAGTTGGGATGCTAGTATTCATCCTCAAGTGTCCATAGAAACAATGGTGAGTTGGGTTAAACAAAGTGGATCGCCATTGTGCGTGATTACCGGAGGTGAACCTGCAATGTATGATTTGACCGACTTAGTCAATGCCCTTCACAATGAAGGAATTAAAGTAAACATAGAAACATCGGGGGCATACGAAATTAAAGGGGATTATGATTGGATTTGCCTTTCACCCAAAAAGTTCAAGTTCCCAATTTTGTCGTCTTTGTCTAAAGCAAATGAATTTAAAGCTGTAGTGTTTCACCCTTCTGATATTCAATGGGCAGAATCCTATAGAAAGGACTTAAATGAGAATTGTTTGTTGTATTTGCAACCAGAATGGAGTAAATGTGAGCAAAATTTACCCTTGATTATAGACTATGTTAAAGCACATCCCGTGTGGCAAATTTCATTGCAAACACACAAATACATGAATATTCCTTAGCGGTTTTTTGGGAATTGACTTATTCAATGATAACGAAAATATCTTCGTTGTCTTTTTTCATCAGATATTTCTCTCTGGCAAATTTCTCTAAATTTTTAATGTTTGAGAACAATGCTTTTTCTTCTTTTCTTAAGGTATCAATTTCATTGGTATAAAACTCTTTTTTATCCTCTAATTCATTAATACTACTTCTTATTTTTATTAAGTCAATAATATTATTGCTGTCGAATATCAACATCCATACAATGATAAAAGTAGCAATTACCCAATAGCGATATTTAATCCAAAGTTGTTTCAATTCGATTCAAAAATAATGAAATAATGTAAGTCCGAAAATCTAATTTATTGACAATGTCCTTTAAAGTAGAACAGTTGGTCCGTAGTACTCAACTGAATTGTTTTTGGTTTCTACCAAGTGTAATTTGTGTAAATAAACTCCTTCAGGCAAATGTTGCGTCAATATTTCCCAAATAGCAATAACGATATTTTCGATTGAAGGAAGCACATCTTTGAGAAAAGGTACATCTAAATTGAGGTTTTTATGGTCAAGTTTTTCCACAACTTCAATGTCAATAATCTTTTTTAATCTTTTTAGGTCCATTACAAAACCGGTATCAGGATTTGGATGTCCTTTTATCGTAACAAACAAGTCGAAGTTGTGTCCATGCCAATTTTCATTAGCACATTTTCCGAACACTTCATCGTTTTCTTCTTTGGTCCATTTTGGATTATAAAGTTTATGAGCCGCATTAAAATGTGCTTTTCTGGTAATGAATAATACAGGCAAGGGTTGATTCATAAAATAGATTGCAAATTTAAATTATTATTAATTATTTTTGATGATTCAGTAATTAAAATGATAATAATAACGGGAGCCGCTGGTTTTATTGGGAGTTGTTTGGTTTCAAAGCTAAATTTAGAAGGGTTTGTGGACTTAATTTTAGTCGATGATTTCACCAAAACCTACAAGGAAAAGAATTTAATCAATGCAAAATACACGGAAAAAGTAGAAAGAATGCAGTTTTTCGACTGGGCAAAAGGCAAAGAAAATCAAATTCAATTTATATTTCACATTGGTGCAAGAACAGATACAACCGAATTTGACACACTGATTTTTGATGAGTTAAATTTACATTATTCTCAAGCCCTTTGGAACTATTGTGTAGAAGGTGGAATTCCATTGGTGTATGCTAGTAGTGCTGCCACTTATGGTATGGGTGAATTTGGTTTTGATGATGAAATAGAAAACGATGAAGTTTTAAAACCATTGAACCCTTATGGATTAAGTAAGTTGCAATTTGACTGTTGGGCAAAAGCACAAGAAAGAAAGCCGTTTTTTTGGGCAGGATTTAAGTTTTTTAATGTGTATGGTCCAAACGAATATCACAAAGGAAGAATGGCCTCTGTGGTTTTTCATGCTTTTAATCAAATAAAAGCTAATAATGAATTGAAATTATTTAAATCGCACCATCCCGATTATAAAGATGGTGAACAAAAAAGAGACTTTGTTTATGTAAAAGATGTGGTAAATGTTCTTTTTAATGCCATGATAATGAGAAGTGAATCGGGTATTTATAATTTAGGAAGTGGAAATGCTCGCACTTTTAATGAAATGGCTGCTGCAATATTTTCAGCCCTACAAATACCAACAAAGATTTCCTATTTCGATACCCCAATAGACATTAGAAATACCTATCAATATTTTACTGAAGCCAATATGGATAAGTTAAAAAAGGCAGGGTATTACAATGATTTTATGACGATTGAAGAGGGTGTTAAGGATTACATTCAACAGTATCTTCAAACCAATCAATATCTGTAATTTGAAACGTTTTGTATTTTTAATAGCGTCCATAGTCTTGTTTTTTGCTGGTGTTTTCATCGGCAATAACTCAAGGGTTGAACGTTATTATCAAAACAAAGCCAATGAATATTTAAGCAATGAACTAAAGAAATTTGAAGAAGTTCAAACATTGGTAATCAATGATCCAAGTTTGAGAGAATCCATAGCTCAATTGGATGCAAAAAAACTTCCTACTCAGCTGCTGACCAATTACCATTTAAGTCTGTTTGTTTACAATAAGAATAATTGTGTACTCTGGACCGATAATCAAACCCTTCACCATAATTTTGGAATAAACAAACATGCCAATACTTACCAAATCCAAAACCAAAATGGTTGGTACCAAATAGTGGCTAAGAAAATTGATAGTTTTGATGTTTATTGCTATTTCAACTATTACAGAAAGTATCCCATTTCTAGTGAATTTTTTAAAAATGGGTTTCATTCTAGTTTAAAATTAGGGTCTGTTCAGCTAATAGACAGTGAGTTGAAGAACTTAAAGGAAGGAAATATCACCCGAAGTGAGTCTTTGCCCGAAATTGAAAATACTGGATTTGCCGCTAGTAAGATTAATAGGCTTCAACTGATTTTACTCTGTTTTAGTGTTTTGTCTTTTTTGATTTATGTTGTATGGGGTATATATAACTCAATTATACCTTTACACATTTCATTGTTATACGTCATGTGGTTTTTAACCATCAGTTCTGTGTTTATTTTGTTCGATTTTTATTTCATCAATCTAGATGCTTTTACCTTGTTTTCGCCTGAATTGTCGGCTTACAGTCACTTGGTTCCTTCCTTTGGACATGGATTGCTATTGGCGTTTATTGTATTATTTGTCAGTGGCTTGGCCTATTGGTACAGTCAAAATTATTGGAAAATCAAGTTTAAATCAATCTATTTCTACAGCTTAATTGTTGGTCTGAAATCCTTTTCGTTGTTATATATTATATTGGTTGTATTGCCCGATTTTGTCAATAATTCTTATGTGAATTACGACTTTAAAGATGTTTCTAACTTATCTGTATTCTCATTTTTGGGATTCTTGAATGTTTTTTTACTCATCACAGTTTGGATTATATTGAACCGTATATTCAGAAATATTTTAGTTTTCTCAGTTGATGAGTTTAAGCAGAACTGGAAATTGAATGGACTTATTTATTTGTTTAATATTTTATTGTTTCGTTTTATCCAAGGTGAAAACTTATTCTTATTGATTTCGTGTTTTGTGTTTTTGTTTATTGTTGATTGGTTTGTGTTTAAACCTGTTCGATTAAGAATCAATCACTTATTTTGGGTGTTTTCTTTGTCTGCGGGTTTGTTGTCTGTGCAGTTGGAACAATTAAATAGTCACAAAGAAAAGGAACAAAGGAAAATATTTGCCAATAAAATTATCTCTAACCAAGATGCTGAAGTTGAGTTTAAACTTAATAAAATAGAAAATGAAATGATAGCCACTTCTGCTTTTGAAAGGTTTTATTATTTCAAAGGTTCAGATTATCAGGAATTAGAGTTGAATTTTAAATTTACGTATCTCAATGATTTTGTAAAGTCTTACAACATTGATTTTATGAGCTATGACAGTTCAGGCAGTAGTTTAAGTCCCAATAATATTGATTTTACCTTTATTGATCAGTTATACAATAGCTCTATAAACAAAGGGTTTACCAATTATTTTTTATACATCAAAGATATCAATTACCTAGGGGCATACATTGCCAAATATGAAATTTGTCCCGAAAAACATACTCTAGGATATGTGTATTTATTGCTAACCCCTAAAATCAAAAGCGAGACTTATAATTTGGATTATTTTTTCAGTTTGGATAATAATTTCAATCCCCAAAATAAAAAGTATGCTTATGCTATTTACAGCAATAATCAATTGGTGAAATCTTCAGGGAACTATTCTTATAAATTGGTGAAAGACTATGAGTTCGATTTGAAAGGCGATGAATCTTTTGTGGATTTTAATAAGTACTCACATTTTTACAAACGAATAGATGCACAGTCTTTTATTTTAGTTTCTAAAAAGGAGTATTCTAAAGACCGAATATTTTCAGTGTTTTCGTTTTCATTCTTTTTGTTCAATCTAATATTGGCAATTCTTGTGGGTCTGGTTTATTTACTTGTGTATTTATTGTATTTACTCAGACGGAGAAATATGTTTATGCAATTGTATATTAAATTAACCAAGTTGTTTAGATTGATTAATTTGGATAAAATATACTTGGAAACGAAAATTAGGTTTTACTTTTTGATACTTTCTTTAGGCATTTTTTTTACTCTAATTTTAGTGGTTGTGAATAATGTAAGTAACAATTTCAAAGACCAGCAAAGGGAATTGCTCGATAAGCAAATGATGCAAATCACCAATGAGATTGAATTGTCTTTTCAAAATAATAATGGAGGTTCTATTCGAAATTTGATTAAGGATTTGGCTAATCAGTTTGAGCTAGACATTAATTTTTATCACACTGACGGTACTTTATATCAAACTGCAAATAATAGAATGTTTTTTGATGGATGGTTTTCTAATTTTATCAATCCATTGGCATACAATGAAATAGTGGTTAATAAAAAGTCGCAGTTCAAGCAAATGGAGCAAATCGGTAAGTTGAAATACATTGCCTCTTATGGAACTATTTTCGACAAAGATAGGCAATTGGTTGGTTTTTTAAATGTACCCTATTTTTCGAGAAACTTAGATTTGAATGAACAGTTTTCAAACTTTTTGAGCAGTTTAATCAATATTTTAATCGTGATGTTAGTTTTAACACTTTTGTTATCCATGCAAATTGGGTCAGGATTGGTTAAACCCTTAAAACTCGTTATTGAGAGTTTAACAAAAATTAAATTAGGAAGTTCAAATGAGCCAATACAAATATCGCGAAATGATGAGATAGGGCAGTTGGTAAAACAATACAATCACATGTTAGATAAACTTGAAGAGAGTTCTAATAAATTGGCGTTGAGTGAAAGGGAAGGAGCTTGGAAGGAAATGGCTAAACAAGTAGCACATGAAATCAAAAATCCACTGACACCAATGAAGCTGCATTTACAGCATTTGCAGTTTTTGATTCAAAGAAACGATCCTAACCTTACCGAAAAAATATCAGAAGTTAGTAAAATATTGATTGAGCAAATTGACCAATTGAGTCACATGGCGGAAGAGTTTTCATCGTTTGCCAAAATGCCGATTTCTATTATTGAAAAAGTAAATGTTGAACAGATATTGCAAACAACAGTTCAATTGTTTACCTCCTTTAATCAACTGGAAATAGAAATAAATACCTTGGCACAACCAGTCGAAGTAAATGCAGACCCACAACAATTGCAAAGGGTGTTTACCAATGTGATTAAAAATGCACACCAAGCAGTAAAAGAGTCAGAAGTATGTTTGCTCAAAATTAATACAAAAGTGACAGGGAACTCCATCTTAATTTCTTTTACAGATAATGGAAAAGGAATAGAACCGGAACTCAAAGACAAGTTGTTTGTTCCTAATTTTAGTACCAAAAACTCTGGAATGGGATTAGGTCTTTCAATTAGTAAAAGAATAATAGAAGGCTTCAATGGTGAAATTTGGTTTGAAAGTGAGGTCAATATCGGCACTACATTTTACGTTAAGTTACCAATAATCGTATAATTATTTTTAGGACTTATTCCATATTGATAATTGCTTTGTTTACTTCATACAATTGTTTGAAGGCGCAACAGTATCAGTCTAATTACAGGTCAAAACAAGTGCTAATTGTATCGGATACTTTGACTCTTGATACCCAAGCCTTTATTTGGACGAGTTTACAAGTGAGTCACTTGGGGAAAGATGTCAAACAATGGTGCAAGCCCTTAAAAGATGGTAGAATTTTAGTCGATACGAGCTTAATTAACAAAGTGTTATTGTTTAACTACAGGGTTTTTGATCCTGCCGTTTTTAAAGCGTACTATCGAAAAAGCGAAAAATTAATTGAACCTTATTTTACAGAACAACCGCGCTTTTTTTACAATTACAATGAGCAATCCGAAGTCGATAAATTGTATTTTGGGACAGGTTTGAATGTGTCGGGAAATATTTCCAGAGGATTGTCCGTAGGTAATGCGCAAGATGTTGTGCTTAACAGTAATTTGAATTTGCAAATGAGTGGGAAATTAGGAAAAGGGGTGTCGATTTTGGCCGCAATCAGTGACGAAAATAACCCAATTCAACCACAGGGGAATACACAACAAATTCAAGATTTTGATAAAGTGTACATCACCATTTTTAAGGACAGCACTCAAATGACGGTGGGTGATTTTTTGATGCAAAATAACCGTAATAATTACTTCATGAAATATTACAAAAAATCAAGAGGGTTGCAATTGAATCATTTGTCGACATTCAAAGGGGGTAAATTATACTCAGGAATAGATGCGGCAGTTTCCAGAGGTAAATTTGTGCGAAATGAATTTCAGGGAATTGAGGGCAACCAAGGGCCTTACCGTCTTACAGGTTCTAATAATGAACAAAATATTATTGTAATTTCAGGAACGGAGGTGGTTTACCTTGACGGAAATAGGCTTGAAAGAGGACAGCAAAACGACTATGTTATCGATTATAACGTGGGAGAAATTGTGTTTATGCCCCGAAAATTAATCAATCAGTTTAGCAGGATAGTGGTGGAATTTCAATACAGTGACAGGAACTATAACCGAAGTGTTTTTACCGTTTCAAATGTTTTTCAAACAGGTAAGTGGACCAATTCTGTGCATTATTTTACCGAACAAGACAGCCGTTTTCAACCAACAGATACTTCAAACCGTGGGCAAATACAATCGATACTTGAAAATGCAGGAGACAATAAACCTCTTTTTGAGTCAATCAGAACTTTTAGAGCCTTTCAATCGGATAGAGTGAATTACTTAAAAAAAGACTCCTTAGGGTATGATATTTATGTTTTTACCAATCAAGAGGGGGTTGACTCGTTTTATTACAGTGTCAATTTTTCTTATGTAGGAGAAGGGAAAGGGAATTATATCCTCAAGGCATCGTCTGCAAACGGAAGGGTGTTTGAGTGGATTCAACCGAATGGCACACAAGCGCGAGGTAGTTATGAACCTTATATTGAGCTAGTTGCTCCCCAAAGAATGCAAATGCTAAGTGTGCAATCGGCCTATCAATTTAGCAATAATTCCAGCATGAAGTTGGAAGGGGCCTATTCCAATTACAACAAAAACACTTTTAGTGCGCTCGATAAATTTAATGACGATGGTATTGGATTGTTTTTTTCGACCCAACAAAAGCAAATCAAAGTTAAAAAAATACAAATTGACAATGCCATTAAATTGGAGTATGTCAGCAAGAATTTCAAATTTGTAGAAAGATACCGAGCTGTGGAATTTAACAGAATATGGAACAGACAGTTAAGCAACCAATCTCTAAATACTGTTTTAGCTTCTGAATTTATCGGGGACTTAAATACAAAATTTACTTTTAATAACAAGCACACGGCCAAAGTTGAACTTTCCAATTATACTAAAATTAATCAATTGGATGGTTTGAGAATGGTAGGTAATTATGCCTTTCAAGGATCTCAGTTTTCATTCAAAGTAAATGGAGAAAACACACAAACGGCTGAAAAAGGGTTTTTGGTGAATCGACAAAACAAAATCCAATCCTACCGCTCTGATTTGGCTTATCAGGTTAAAAAAGTACAATTCGGTGTAAGTGGTGAATTGGAAGAAAGTAGATTTAATAACGACACAAGTGAATCACTTCAGTTGCAATCTTTTAAATACGAACAAGTGTCTTTTAACATCAAAAGTTTGTTGACTAAACAGTTCAATTATAAGATTGAGGGAAGTGTAAGGCAAGACTATATTCCTAGGGGTCAGCAATTTGAGTTTTTTTCTAACAGTATTAATTACTCTATTAATGCGGATTATATTTCCAAGAAAAACAACCGATTGAGCTTGGTTCAAACCTACCGTTATTTTAGGCAAAAAGTAGCAATAGACCAACCTCAAACTGTGCTTGGTAGACTTGAGTATGTGTCTACCTTTTTAAAGAAAACAATAGTGAGTAACAGCTATTACCAAGTGGGAACTGGAAGGGAGCAAAAACGCCAATTCTCTTATTTGCCTGTTTTGTCAGGAACAGGGACACATTCTTGGATAGATTACAATGGCAATGGTTTGGAGGAACTTAATGAATTTGAGGTTGCGGCTTTTAAGGACCAAGCCAATTATGTGAAAGTGTTTTTACCCACCAACGAATTTATATACAGTTATATCAATGAGTTCAATCAGAGTTTTAGAATCCAAGCTCCCTTAAATTGGCAGTCGCAAGGTAAGTTCAAAAGGTTTGTAAGTCGTTTCAATACGATAACTTCATACAAAGCCGACAGAAGATTAACAGACAATGATTTAAGAGTGATTTTAAATCCATTTCAACTGAATGTGGCCGATTCTACTTTGATTACAGTGAATGGATTAATCAAACAAACAACGTTTTTCAACCGTTCTAATTCCAAGTTTGGTATAGAACACAATATCCAAACATCGCGTGGAAAGCAGTTTTTGAACAATGGTTTTGAATGGCGACAACAAGACAAGCAAAGTTTGGTTAATAGAATTGGTATTTCCAAGCAGTTCAACATGATTGTTCAAGCAGAACAATCTGTTAAAAGCAATCAGAGTCAGTTTTTCGAGAATAGGAATTTTAGATACACCTCTCAGATTTTCTCGCCCGAGTTGTTTTACCAATCAAGTAAAGGTTTCCGATTAGGGTCGTTTTACAAATACACACAAGCTTTAAACGATCCTATATTCTCAAAAGACAAAGCCTTTATTCATGAGTTCGGGTTGGAGGGAAGGTACTTTATTGTAAACAAAGGCAATATTGATGTGAAAGCCAGTCGATTTAATGTCAATTATTTGGGGAATGTTAGTAGCCCTTTGGGATTTGATATTTTAAATGGATTGAATAATGGAAATAATACCACTTGGAGTGTTAGTGTAGGCGGTAAAGCAAAAAATAATTTACAAATTAATATCAGTTATGAAGGACGACAAAATCAATTTGGACCTGTCGTTCATATAGGCAGAGCTGAGGCTAGGTATATTTTCTAGTTTTTTATTGTTTTTTACTAATTATATGGTCATTTTTGTGTCGAGTTGAAAAAGGTTTTAATTTAAATGAGTAGATATAAAAATTTAATAATAGCGTTGGTCATTTTTGTGGGCTTTGTTATTGTGTCAATGGTCTTTATCTCTTGGTTTACCAAGCACGGAGAAAGATTAGAAGTTCCCAAAGTAGAAGGCTTAGCATTGGCAGGTGCAGAGGAGTTGATTGAGGAAAATTCTATGGAATTGGTCATTATCGACTCTGTTTACAACGAAGAAATGAAGCCTTTTACCATTGTAGAACAAGATCCTAAACCTGGAATGATGGTAAAATCAGGTAGAAAAATATATGTTACCGTTAATACAGGGATAAAACCAAAGGTGAAAATGCCTAAATTGGTGAACGGTTCTTCTAATTTGGCGGCTGTTTTACTAAGAAATGCTGGTTTGAAATTAGGTAGGGTCGATTCGGTTAAAAGTATTTTTGGAACAGGTTTAGTGATTAAACAAAAGTTCAAAAATAAAGAAGTGCTTCCTAATACTATGTTAGACAAAGGGTCTATTATCGATATAGTTGTTTCAAAAATGGTTTCAAATAGTGACACCACAGCATTACAAAATATGCGAAATGGGGTTGAACAAAAAATTCAAGAAGATGAATTTTAATCAATTTTAATTATATTTGTTGTTCATAATGACTAGAGTTTGTTTTTTTCTGCTAAGTTTTTTGTTTGTAAATGTTGCCTTTACTCAAGATGCAATCATCACACCTCTAAAATCTCGTTCAATTCAAGCAGAATTTAAGGCTGCTTTATATCCCTCCAAGCGCGCTTTAACGGATACTCTTAAATTGCCTTTTTTTGATGATTTTACTTCAACAGTGGGGTTCCCGAATGCCCTGTTATGGCAGGATAGTAATGTGTATGTAAACCATCATTTTGCAATTTCTCCACCTACTTTTGGAGTGGCTACTTTTGATAATTTGGACAGAACCGGAAAACCCTATCGTCCTCTGAGTGGTACTTCTCACGGTCCTTCAGATACACTCACTTCTTCGCCTATCAATTTACTGACTTATCAAAGTGGATTAAATACACTCAATTACCAGATTTCGGATTCTATTTATTTGAGTTTTTTTTATCAAGCACAAGGTCTAGGTGATCCTATCGACCGTTCGGACTCTTTGGTGCTAAAGTTCAAAAATCAGGCAGGGGATTGGAAAACAGTTTGGAAAGTGGCTGGCCCATTGAAACCTGTTTTTAAGCAAGTATTAATAGGCATCAAAGAAACGCAATATCTATACAAAGGATTCCAATTCAGACTAATAAACTACTCGAAAAGTACCGGAAATATGAACCAATGGCATGTGGATTATGTAAGAATGAAATCAAGCAGAAGTAGTGTAGATACCGTAATTCGTGATGTGGCTATTAATGAAGTGCCAAGAGGTCCTTTGAAATGGTACGAAAGCATGCCTTACAATCACTTTAAAGGCAATGCCACATTTAATACATTGGAAAATCACCAATTTCAGTTGCGCAATAATTTTACATCTGGAACCAACGTGCAATACCAGTATGAAGTGAGAAATAGGTACAATCAAGTTGTGAAAAATATTCCAACAACCTCGGCAAGAAACGTGTTGGCGCAAAGTGATACTATCGAAAAGTTTGTTTCTTTTCCTATGGATACTTTAAGTGGTGAGTTTCCTTTGTTGCGATTCAAATACACTATCTCTCCTCAAGCCAATGATGGAACCCCTGACGACTATTCAAGCCTCTCGTCAAACAATGAATACACCAAAACAACTTATTTTAAGAACTATTTTGCTTATGACGATGGTTCTGCTGAAGGTGGATTTGGTTTAGACTATGGCTCATTGCCAAACGGCCCTGGCTATGCTGCCCAAAGATTCCAAACTTTTGCACCTGATACGTTACGCGGTATTTCAGTGTTTTTCAACCGAAGTGTGGAAGAAGCTTCTTTTAAATCTTTTTCATTAATGGTTTGGAAAAATATTTCAGAACCACCTAGTAATTCAATGAAAGATGATATTTTACTTAAAAAGATAGACCTAGGAACGACCGTTTATACCGATTCTATAAATGGTTTTGTTGATTTTATATTTGACACAGCCGTTTACATTCCTCAAGGTGTTTTTTACATAGGTTGGCAACAAAACACTCGCTTTTTGTTAAATGTAGGGTATGATAATAATTACAAATACGCTCATCAAGGAGGAAGAAATCCTAATTTGTTTTTCAATTTGAATGGCTATTGGGAAAAAGTCTCTGCGTCTATTACTGGTGCTGTTATGATGCGCCCAATAGTTGGAAAAGTTATCAAAAATCCACTTTCAGTTAATGGGCCTGTTCAAATGGGGAATATCAAAATCTATCCCAATCCTTCAGGAACAAGTGCATACTTGAACATTGAATCAGACCATGCCTTAAAACAAATTGAATTTATAGATGTTCAAGGTAGAATAATAAACAGCATTGAAATATCAGAAGGGGAATCTAGTTTGCCTTTGAGCGATTTAAAAGCTGGATTTTATACTTTAAGAATCACCGATTATCAAGGAAATATTACCTATAAAAAATACATAAAAAACGATTAAATATGTCAGTAGATATCACCGCACAAGAATTAAAAGAAAGACTAGACAAAGGAGAGAAAATAATTATCATAGATGTTCGTGAACCATACGAATATGAGGAATACAATATTGGGGCTCAGTTAATCCCTTTGGGCGATTTACAAGGTCACATTGATGATTTTGAAGAGGTGAAAAATGAAGAAATTGTTGTTCATTGCCGTTCGGGTGCTAGAAGTGCTGCTGCCAAAGGATTTATGGTTCAAAATGGTTATACCAATGTTAGGAATTTAATCGGAGGTATAATGGCCTACGCTGAATTGAAATAACTTGCTGAAATTAAAGTTTACATCGATTGTATTAGGATGTATATGTATTGCATTGCTTAGTAAATGCAAACAATCTTCTCCTTCTAAGGCTGAATCTGTTTCTCCTTATCTCAATCATGTAGATTCTGTAAAATATGTCGGTATTAATGCCTGTAAGGATTGTCATGCCGATAAATACGAAACTTTTTTAGAAACTGGAATGGGGCAAAGCTTCGATAAAGCCAGTTTTGCTAAAACATCTGCCAAATTTCGAAATGTAAAGCCGGTTTATGATGCTTATTTAGATTTGTATTATTTACCCTTGTTAATTGACAGTCAAATTTATATCAAAGAATATCGCCTTAGTGGTACAGACACTGTTTTTTCTAGAACTGAAAAAATAAAGTATATCGTTGGTTCGGGCCATCATACCAATTCTCATTTTACCGAAGAAAATGGCTTTGTTTTTCAAGCACCTCTTACTTTTTACACACAAAAAGGACAATGGGATTTGCCTCCTGGTTTTGAAAATGGACATAACACAAGATTTAACAGGAAAATAGGATTGGAATGTATGAGTTGCCACAATGCGGTAACTTCGTTTTCGCCACTTTCTGATAACCGATATGAGGAGTTGCCTCATGGAATAAACTGTGAAAGATGCCACGGCCCCGGCCAAGTTCATGTGGAAAGAATGAGAAAAGGGGAGGTGGTAGATGTTGAAAAAGGAGTTGATTATAGTATCGTAAATCCAAGGAAATTGAGTTGGAATAGGCAAATAGACATTTGTCAGCGCTGTCATTTACAAGGCAATGCGGTACTTAAACCGGGAAAAACATTCTTAAGTTTTCGTCCAGGTATGAAGCTGTCTGAAACGCTCGACCAGTTTTCTCCAACCTACGAGGGTGAAGAACCTTTTGTAATGGCAGCACATGCTGAAAGGTTTCAGAAAAGTGCTTGCTTTATTAAATCAACCAAGGGTGATTTGGAAAACGAAAAAACAAGGGTTGGGTTTACTTGCATAAGTTGTCACAATCCGCATGTTTCGGTTCGTAAAACCAATGTTTTACAGTATAATAATGTGTGTGTAAGTTGCCATAATACTCCCCAACAGAAACAATGTGGGGATAAAAAAGGAGCCTTAAAATCGAGCGATTGCGTGTCGTGTCACATGCCAAGTTCAGGCACATCGGACATTCCCCATGTTACGGTTCACGACCATTACATAAGAAAACCTCAAAAAGAAGGTGTCAAAACAGGTGCACTCAAAGGGTTGAGATGTATAACCAACCCTAATCCAGATTTATTAACAGAAACCAAGGCCTATATCAGTTATTATGAGAAATTTGAAAGCAATCCATTGTATTTGAAAATAGCAGAAGAGAAAGCAAAACAATTGAAAGAAAAAGAGTTGCTTCATTTGCAAACCTTAATACATTTGAATTATGTAAAGTTTGATTATCAATCAATTATTAAACTGGTTTCCAATAGAAATGACATGAAAGAGCCTTGGAGTAACTATAGGATTTCTAAAGCATTTGAAAAGGAGGGGCAGATAAAAAAAGCAATAGAGTGGATGCAATTGGTAGTGGAAAAAGAGTCACAAAATCTTGATTTTATGGTTCAATATGCTGGTTTATTAATTAAGGATAAACAAACCACAAAAGCCGTAAAGGTGTTGAAAGAACACAATTTGTTGTACAGTAAAAGCGCTGAAGCTCATGCTTTGTTAGGTTATGCTCATTTGTTAGAAGGGAAGTTGTCAGAGGCCAAAAAATCACTTGTTTTGTCTTTATCGCTCGACCCGGACTTATTATTTGCATTAGAATATTTGAAACAATTGTACCAAACAACAGGAGAAAAAGAGTCGGAATTGCAAATAGACAAAAGGATACAAAAGCTAAAAAGTAGAGTTAAAATCAAACAATAATTTATCTTTAAACTCTTGCCAAGGTTCAATATATTTGCAGTGAATCATGGAAAATACCATTAAGCAAATAACAGTAAACGCCTTACGCGATTTATATCAAACAGAAATTACTCCCGAACAAGTAAAATTGGAGCCTACAAACTCTGATTTTAAAGGAGATTTTACGCTTTTGACTTTTCCATTTTTAAGGTTTTCAAAAAAGAATCCTGAACAAACCGCTCAAGAATTGGGATTGTATTTAGTTCAAAATATCACTGAAATTGAGCAATTTAATGTTGTAAAAGGGTTTTTGAATTTAGAGATTAGTCAGTCCTATTGGGTGAACAAACTTGTTGAAGTCAATTCTAATGTTGCTAGTAGTACCCATCAAAAAGTAATGGTTGAGTATTCTTCTCCCAACACAAATAAGCCTTTACATTTAGGTCATGTTCGTAACAATTTGTTGGGTTACAGTGTGGCTGAAATATTAAAGAAAAGTGGGAATGAGGTATATAAAATTAACTTAATCAATGACCGTGGCATTCATATTTGTAAAAGTATGTTAGCATGGCAATTGTTTGGTAACAATGAAACACCTGAATCGGCCAACATGAAAGGCGATCATTTGGTGGGGAAATATTACGTTATTTTTGATAAGGCATATAAAGCTGAAGTTGCAGAGTTGGTAAACCAAGGAATAGCGCAAGAACAGGCAGAAAAACAAGCGCCTTTGATTTTGGAAGCGCAAGAAATGCTTAGAAAATGGGAAAATGGAGATGCTGAAGTGATTCAACTTTGGAAAACCATGAATGCATGGGTTTATGCTGGTTTTGAGTTAACTTACAAAGCATTAGGCGTAGATTTTGATCGTTTTTATTACGAAAGTAACACCTATCAACTTGGAAAGGACAATATTGAAGAGGGTTTGGCCAATGGTGTTTTTTATAGAAAATCCGACCAAAGTGTGTGGATAGATTTAACCGAAGAGGGTTTGGACCACAAGCTTGTGTTGCGAAGTGATGGCACATCGGTTTACATTACACAAGATATTGGAACGGCATTGTTGAAATACCAAGATTACCACTGCGATAAAAGTATTTATGTAGTTGGAAACGAGCAAGATTATCATTTTAAAGTGTTATTCTTGATATTGAAAAAATTGGGTTACAGTTGGTCAAACGGTTGCTATCATTTAAGTTATGGTATGGTTGATTTGCCAAGTGGAAAAATGAAAAGTAGAGAAGGAACAGTGGTAGATGCAGATGATTTAATTGCAGAAATGATAGAAACTGCCAAGGTGAAAACAGAGGAACTTGGTAAAACAGAAGGACTAAGCGACGAAGAAAAACAGCAATTGTTCAGAATGTTGGGATTGGGGGCATTGAAGTTTTACATGTTAAAAGTAGATCCTCAAAAAAGAATGTTGTTTAATCCACAAGAGTCGATTGACTTTCAGGGAGATACTGGTCCATTTGTGCAATATGCGTTTGCGCGTATCACAAGTATGCTCAAAGCGGCCAATCAATTAAACCAAGAAATTGCGTTTAAGTCAGTTGATGTTTCAAGTTCAGAAATAGCCTTAATTAAAACCCTTTTTAATTACCAATCAGAGGTTGAAAAAGCGGCACAAGCATATAGTCCTGCCTTCATTGCTCATTATGCATTAGAATTGGCAAAAGCATTTAACAGGGTTTACAATGATGTTCCTTTTTTGCGAGAAAAAGACGATTCGAAACGTTCGTTTAGATTGTTTTTGGCGAGTAAAACGGCTGATATTATTCAGGATGCATTGTCACTTTTAGGAATAGATTGTCCTGAGAGAATGTAATCTAAAGGTAAATTTTTATGGAGGGCGAAAAAAAAGAAACTTCGGTTCAAAAGGGGATTTATAGGCACTTTAAAGGCAGGGATTATTTGCTAATAGAAGTTGTTACCCATTCAGAAACTTTAGAAAAAATGGTGGTTTATCAGGCATTGTATGGAGATTTTTCCTACTGGGTTAGACCGTTTGATTTGTTTTTTGAGAAAGTGCTAGTGGAAGGAGAGATGGTTTCGAGGTTTGAATTCGTCAAAAAATCAGATTAAAAGCTTAGGTTTTTGATAAAAAAATTTTGCTTTGATGTTAAATATGTTAAATTTGCATTACAATATATTTATATCAATATGAAAAAATTAATCTATTCAGCATTAAGCTTTGCTATTTTAGCATCTACATTATTTGTAGGATGTGGCAAAGATGAGACAGTCGATCCAGATCCAGTAGCATTAGGTCCAAACATTACTTTCCAAACAAATTCAGGTAGCGGTGCAGGGGTTTACACCTTCGCTGATGGAAGTGTTTTAACAGGTGAAGCTATTAAAATTGGAATGAGATTAACCTCAGATGTGAATTTAAAAACTTCAAAAATTGCTGTTAATTTTAACGGAGTAGGTGATGTTGTATTACATGACTCTACTTATACAAGTAACACAAAAACAAGTAGCAAAGACGTAACTTATACATTCCCTGCTCAAAAAGGTGCTTATGTATTCACTATCTATGCAACTGACAAAGATAACAACTCAAAAACAGCTAAAATTACTATTATCGCTAAAGGTCCATTGACTGACAGAGGTATTGGAACTTTTTATAGTTTACAAGCTGTAGGGGTAGATAGATTAAGTGCTTTTGATTTAATGTTAGGTGAAGCAATCACTGCTTCTTCAAGCGCTACTAACCAAGCTGACAGAGATATCGTTGACGCTTCAACTGGTGCAACTTTATCTAAATCTTGGAAATCACAAAACGGTACTGAGTTCTTAAAATCAGACGCAACAGGTAAAATCAACGGTAAAATTTACGGTCAATTCTCTTCAGAGCAAGATGTTATTGATGCATGGAATGCTGCTCCAGCTGCTAGCAAATCTACAACAGTAAATAATGTTGACGTTGGTGATTTAATTATCGCTAAAGTAGTTCGTTCAGGTCAATCTTACTATTTTGTTATCGGTATCAACGATGTACAAGATGGAACAGGTTCTGAAAATGATTTCTACGAATTCCAATACAAACAATAATATTTAACAATATTTTGATAACGAAAAAGTCCTGCAATTGCAGGACTTTTTTTATGGCCAAACTTTTCTATTATAAAGAAATAGCAAAGATTAACTGTTTTAGGTTTTATAAGGGTTATTTTAAACAAGGATTGCATGTCGCCTAAATGGATGAAAATACAATTTAATTGTTTGAATAAAGAAAAATGAAGAAAGCTGTTTCTTGTTTTTTAAGTATCTAGGTGTATATAAATACAGCTTAAACTTCTTACTTACTCAATACAAAATTCACTTTACCTTCGTTTAAGTCTAAAGTGTATTTTGACAATATATTGATTTTAAAATATCGAGTAGTGTCTTCTGGTAAATAATGCAATACCAATGTGTCATTGCTCAATCGCCATTGCCCCTTCATTTGCTTATTAAGCGATTTAATTTGGTAATTGAAGTTGTGAGCAGAGTCTAGTATAAAATGGTCTTCTAGACCAATTTCAACAGGATTTTTTAATCCCTCAATTTGTTGGTATTGCCATTGTCCAACAATAAATGATTCTTTAGATTGATAATGACAAGCACTCCAAGTTAAAAATGAAAATGCAATGAAAGAATAGCGTTTAATTGCGTTTGTCAATTTCATCACGAATTTGGGCTGCTTTTAAATAATCTTCATTGCGAATGGCATCGTCTAACAAATTTTCCAATTCATCTAAACTTAGTTTACTGTATGGATTAACTTCCTTAGAATTAACTCTTTCGTTCTCCGTGGTATCTCTACCCGGTTTTTGTATTGAATTGTCATCCATTTCAATAGATGCCGTTTCCATAATAGTGTCTGTGGTGTAAATAGGGCAATTAAATCGCACCGCAATTGCAATAGCATCACTCGTGCGACAATCTATCGTTAAGGTTTTGCCTTCTTTTTCGCAAACCAATGAAGCATAAAAAACACCCTCTTTTAAAAGGTGAATAAAGACTTCACTTATACTAAAATCAAATGATTTTGAAAAAGTTAGAAACAAGTCGTGCGTTAAAGGTCTGTCAATATTAATTCCTTCCAAAGGAATAGCAATGGCATGGGCTTCAAACTGTCCAATAATGATTGGCAATTTTCTGCCTCCATCTATTTCAGACATGATTAAGCTGTATGAGCCATTCATGTGTGAAGGAGCTATTCCATATATTTCTAACTCAATTTTTTTCAAAACGTGGGTTTAGGAAGAATTAATTTTGAGCTTGTTTAGCCGCTTCTATTAATTTAGGTAATATATCGAATGCATCACCAACGATTCCAATGTCAGCCGCTTTAAAGAAAGGAGCCTCAGGGTCTTTGTTGATAGCAACAATAACTTTACTGCTGCTAACTCCTGCCAAATGTTGAATAGCTCCTGATATGCCAATTGCAATGTATAAATTTGGTTTAATAGTAATACCTGTTTGACCAACGTGCTCAGAATGTGGACGCCATCCCATGTCACTTACCGGTTTAGAACATGCCGTAGCAGCACCTAATAAGTCGGCTAATTCTTCAACCATACCCCAATTTTCAGGACCTTTTAAGCCTCTACCAGCTGATACCACTATTTCTGCCTCTGTTAAAGGAATTTTACCTTCTGCTTTGTGTGTACTTTCGATGCTTGTGTTTGCCGCCAAAGGAGAATCATTTACGGTTTCTACACTTAGCTCAACTTGTTTTTCGCTTAAATCAATACTGTTTGGTGTTAAAGCAATAACTTTTTTACCTGCACCCAATTGAACATAAGCAAAACCTTTACCTGAGAATACACCTCTTTTTACTACAAAACCATTTGATTGGTTAGGGAGTGAAATAACATTCGTTGCAATAGCTGCATTAATGCCAACCGCTAAACGAGGACCAAGTGATTTGCCTTCGTAAGTGTTAGCTATAATTAATGTTTCTATGCCATTCGCTTGAATTGCATTGGCAATAGCTTTGGTATAAGTTTGTGCATCAAAAGAAGAAAACCCTTTGATTACAATTAATTTTTGAACGCCATAAGATGCAAGTTTTTGCGATTCGCCTTCTTTAGGTTCACCCACACAGATAGCCGTTACGCCATTTGTGCTAATTTGAGAAGCGTATGAAGCGGTTTCTAAAACTGCTTTTTTAAATTGTCCTTCTGATAATTCTGCGTATATTCCTACCATTGTGTTATGCAATTATTTTTATTTCGTTTTTTAAGATATCAATTAACTGTCCTGCTTGTTCTGCGTCAATCATTCTAACCGCTTGTTTGGCGCTTGGGCTTTCAAATGACTCGTAGCTTGCCGTTAATTCAACTTGAACAGGTTCTTTAACTGTCAATGGTTTTGTTCTAGCTGCCATAATGCCTTTCATATTTGGAATTCTTGGTTCGCAAAGGTCTTTTTGAGCACTTGCTATTACCGGCAAGTTGGCAATAACAGACTGTCTTCCGCCATCAATGTCTCTTTCAAAATGCATTTTACCATCTACTAATTCCATTTTGGTGCACACATTAACCGATGGCCAATTCAATAACTCAGCTAAAATGCCGGTTACTTGACCACCGTTATAATCGATACTTTCACGACCTGTTAATACAATGTCGTAATTGTCGTTTTTTATAATTTCAACCAATTGTTGAGCCACAAACATTCCTTCAACTGGTTCTGCATTTATTCTAATAGCATCATTAGCACCTATCGCCAAAGCTTTTCTGATAACAGGTTCTACGTCTGCTAAACCAACGGTAGCAACAGTAACAGTTCCTCCCACTTTTTCAGCAATTTCTAAGGCTTTTGTTAATGATAATTCATCGTATGGATTGATGATAAACTGAACACCTTGTGCGTTAAACTTGGTGTTATTGTCAGTAAACGTAATTTTTGTGGTGGTGTCAGGTACCACACTCATACACACTAATAGCTTCATTTAAGATAATTTTTTTGCAAAATTAAGCTAAAATTGTCCTAAGAAAAAATGAGAATAAGAAAGTTTGATAAAAAATAATTAACAGCTTCATTTTGAATTATAAAAAATACTCCACTCAGTTTCATCTTGATTTTACTGAACACTCTCTTATCTTTGCACTCCATAATTTTATAATTTCAAAATGAATCGTTTGGAAACTGTTTTAAAACTCGTTGAATCTCAACCCAAAGATTTGTTTCTAAATTATGCAGTAGCCATGGAATACCTCTCATTGAGTGATTATGATTCTGCAATTGTTTGGCTCAATAAACTCAAAAACATAGACCCCACTTATTTGCCCCTTTACTATCAATTGGCCAAAGCATACGAAGCTGTGTTTAATGAAAAACTCGCAGTTTCCACTTACGAGGAAGGTATTGAATTAGCATTGTCCCAAAAAGAAATAAAAACAGCTTCTGAACTTAGAAGCGCTCTCGAAGAATTAACCTTTTAACATGAACTTTATTCCCCAAAACCCAAATTTTAAAGCCAATATCCTTAATCATCTCGAAAAACAATATTTCATGCACCATATCCAATTTGATCTCACGGATATTGAGGCAGGGAAGGTTACAGGAAGTCTTAAAATGGAAGAAAAACACCTTCAACAATTCGGCTATTTACATGGTGGTGTAACAGCAACAGTGGCTGACTTGGTAATGGGTTTTGCGGCTTTTTCTTTGGTGTCTGAAAATGAAGGAACCGTAACGTCCGACTTGAAAGTGTCTTATCTAAGACCTGCTTTAGGTGATACCATAGAGGCGGTAGGTTATGTCATTAAACAAGGAAATCTTTTGTATTTCTGCGAAGCCGATATCTTTGCAATTGATAAAGGGGTAAGAACTTTAGTCGCTAGAGGCTATTCTACAATGTGTGCCGTTAAAATCGGCTAACCAAAGGAATTCTTCTTCCTCTGCCAAATGCTTTTGATGAAATTCTCAAAATAGGAGGGGCTTGAAACCTTTTGAATTCGTTGTTATTGACTAGTTTAACTATTCGTTTTACCGTGTCTGTGTCGTATCCCATTGATATAATTGTTTCAGCAGATTCTCTATTCTCTATGTATTCGTATAATATTTTATCCAACAAATCGTATTCGGGTAAACTGTCGCTGTCTTTTTGATTGGGTCTCAATTCTGCACTAGGAGCCTTATAGATAATTTCGTTTGGAATTATTTCTTGTTCCCTGTTGATGTATTTTGCCAATTGGTAAACTTCTGTTTTATACAAGTCGCCTATAATACTCAAACTGCCACACATGTCGCCATAAAGCGTGGTGTAACCAACTGCCATTTCACTTTTGTTGCTTGTGTTTACAAGTATGTAATTGTGCTTGTTACTCATCGCCATTAATAAAACGGCCCTTGTTCTTGCTTGCATGTTTTCTTCTGCCAAGTTGAATTCGGTTCCTTCAAATTGTGTTTTCAAACCCGATTGAAAAGCCTCAAAAATGGCTGATATTTTAACAATTTCATATGGATTGTTAAGGTTTTTTGAAAGTTGAACGGCATCACTTACACTGCCTTCACTGCTGTATTCCGAGGGCATCATCATTGCCATCACATTATCTCCTCCAATGGCTTCACTCATCAATGCTTGAACTACGGCAGAATCTATCCCTCCTGAGGATCCCAAAATCGCTTTTGTAAACCCCATTTTTTGGAAATAATTGCGAATGCCAAAAATTAAGGCTTCATGTATTAATGCAATATTGTCTTTGGTTTCACTGTGAATAACAGCCGGTAATGAGTTAATATCAATACATTGGAAGTCGGTTTCAAAAGATTTTAATGACAATACAACGTCTCCATTTTTATTCAACACTTTGGAGTCGCCGTCAAAAATCACATCGGTATGTGCACCCACCTGATTGACATAAATAAGGGCTAGCTGAGCCTTTTGACATTGGTCTTTTAGTATTTTTAATCGCTGTTCTTTTTTATATTGATTGAAAGGAGAAGCCGCAATATTGATTATAAAATCAGGGTTTTGTTTCAGTAATTCTTGAAGAGGGTGTTGCTTGTAGTTCAGAAATTCTGTTTCGTCCCAAAGGTCTTCGCAAATAGTGAGTGCTATTTTTTGCCCTTTGAATTCGATACAATCAAAACTAGAATTGGGTTCAAAATAACGAGCTTCGTCAAAAATATCGTAGGTAGGAAGAAGGGTTTTATGTCTGGTTGAAACTATTTTACCTTCGTGCAAAAGTAAAGCACTGTTGAATAATGCTCTTCCGCTTGATTGTGGATTAGGCGAAGGACAACCAATTATAACAGCAGTTTGGTGAGTAAATGGAAGTATGGATTCTATCGCTTTTTCGCAGTTTTTAATAAAATGTGCATAGTCCAATAAGTCATCAGGGGGGTAACCACAAACAGACAACTCACTAAAAACAGCCAAATCACACTCATTTTGTTCTGCTTTTTTTATGGTTTCAATAATCAGTGAAGTATTGCCTTCAAAATCAGCAATGGTATAATTAAGTTGGCAAAGTGCTATTTTCACGAATACAAATTACAAAATTAGAAAAACATACCGACTTCAAGACCAAGAACATTGTTAATTACTTTCCCTCTTTTATCATTCAATAGGTCAGTAAATCCATTGTTAAATCTTGCACCTAAATACAAGCTGTTATTACCACTCAAACGGTATTCAATGCCTGCACCCACAATCATTGAAGCTCGAAATACATTGACATTGTCTTCATAGCCCAAAAAGTCGTAAATATCGCTTTCACTTGTATTAGGATTGTATTTTTCATCGGTTGGGAATGCTGTTGCAGGAGAGATAGCCGTTGCACTTGTTGTTACATTGTTGCCAATAATAAAACCCGGCGCTACACCAAATTGTCCCCAAAAACGAAGACCATCGGATTCATTAGTTCTGAATTTGAATGTCAATGGAATTTCAAAATATTGTAAATTGTATTTGTAAGAAATGTTATTGAAATTATGACCTGAATTGTTGTTTAGAACATGAATGTTAGTGTCTTTAAGCTTCACTTTATTGGTCATGCTTGTGATGTTAATTTCAGGTGTGAAGTAATAATTGTCGGCAATTTTTATATCCAACATAAAGCCGAATGAATAACCAACGCCCGAACCATTGCTTTGTGAAAAAGACGCTTTTGATTTAACCCAATTGACACCAGGAATTAATTTAAAGCCGACTCTAAAGTCGCGGTCGTCTTGTGCTTTCAATAAACCTGAAACAAACAGAATGCACAAAATAGAGAAAATGCGGTTTTTAAGTTTTATATTCATAAATTTATTTATTAATTTGCGCAAAAATGATGAAATTTTCTCACATAACCACTTTATTCTTCTCAGTTTTTCTGTTTTTATTTTCAGGATGCCAGTCAAATCAACTGGATGTTGATGTTTCTGATGTTGATGTAAAATTAGATATTTTAAGGTTTGAGGTCGATTTATTTGAAAATAAGCTCAATACTCTAGATGCCTTCAAAAAGAAATACGGCACTTTTGTTAACGATTACACCATGGGAATAATGGGTTTCCCGGGTAATGAAAATGAAGCTTTTGCCCAATTGATGCTTTACAAAACAGATCCAAATGCAAAAAGATTGTATCAGCTGGTTAAAGAAAAGTATGCCGACTTTTCAGTTTATGAAAAAGAACTGACCCAAGCATATCAATACTTTAAATATTACTATCCCAAAGACAGTATTCCTAGAATTGTGACTTATATCAGTAATTTTAGTTTTTACATGAATCCAATAGGTGATGGTTACATTGGGATTTCATTGGATATGCACATGGGTCAAGATTTTGCACCATATCAATACACGAATATTGAGAATTATTGGAAAAAAATATTGACACCTCAAACCGTTTCTGTTCATCATGTTTTAGCACATGCCAATGATAAATTTATAGTTTACAACCGAGGAAAGCACTTTTTAGATGAATTGGTGTACCAAGGAAAGTTGCTTTACTTTTTGGATGCCACATTAAAAAAAGTCCCTGACCCTATTAAAATAGGTTTAACACAAGAAGAATATGATTGGTGCGTGAAAGAACAAGCCAATATTTGGGCGTTTTTTGTGAAAGAAAAAGTATTGTATGAAACAGACAATAGAAAGTTCGATCGTTTTTTCAAGGAAGGACCTTATACTATTGCAAGTGGAGTTCCTGAAAAAGCACCACCTATGTTAGGGAAATTTGTTGGATGGCAACTAATAAAACAATACATGTTAGAAAATCCTAAGGTTACATTGCCTGAACTAATGTCGTCTGTTAATTCAGAAGAGATACTTCAAAAAAGCCACTTTAAACCATAATAAAATTTCACTAAGGTAGTTAAGCTATAAATATATTATCTATCTTTGCAACCTTTTATGATGATTCAGGTTTTAAAATCAAAGATTCACAATGTGAAAATCACTTTTACCCAATTAAATTATATTGGCAGTATAACTATAGATGAAGATTTATTAGATGCTGCTAACATGATTGAAAATGAAAAAGTGTTGGTGGTAAACAATAACAATGGCGAACGCATAGAAACCTATGTTATTAAAGGGGAAAGAGGTTCGGGTGTGGTCGGTTTAAACGGAGCTGCTGCTAGAAGAGGTGCTGTGGGTGATGAATTGATTATCATTAGTTTTGCACTAATGGATTTTGAAAAAGCCAAATCGCATCAACCATGGCTTGTGTTTCCCAACGCACAAAATAAAATATAAATGCAAAATAAAAAGGGAATCATAAAGTTTTTACTTTTTGCTGCCGTTGGAGCTATCATCGTCTATTTTATTTCAAAAAGTTTCAATTTTAATGAGTTTCTTGTTAAAGTAAAAACAGCTAACATTGGTTTTGTTATAGCATCGCTTCTTGTGGGTGTTTTGGCAGTGTTTGTCAGAGCGCTTAGATGGCAATTGATGCTCAAACCACTTGGCTACAAAACTAAAATTAGCAATGCTTATCACTCCACAATGAGTGGCTATTTAGTGAATTTAGGGATTCCTCGTTCTGGTGAAATATACCGTTGTGCGGTGTTCTCAAAATCGGACCAAGTGCCTATTAATACCCTAGTGGGAACTGTTTTTAGTGAACGTATTATTGATTTACTCATGTTGGCTATTGTCATTTTTTTGAGTGTAATCGTACAGTTTGATAAACTTTATAGTTATATTGATGAGGTTCTTTTATCTAAACTCAATGGCCCCATCTTAATTACGCTAGGACTTGTTATGCTTGTTGGTCTTATTGGGCTTTTTGTTTTTATAAAAAAGTTTTCTAAGTCACAAAACAAAATAATCGTATTTATAAACGGATTCATCAACGGAATAAAAAGTGTGTTTACTTTAGAACAACCCATTTTGTTCTTGTTTTATACCGCTTCTATTTGGGTTTGTTATTTGTTTATGACCTACTTCGCCATTATGGCATTCGATTTTTCGGCCGTATTAGGGATAGGAGGTGCACTTTCTACGTTAGTGTTCAGTACTTTAGGCGTTATTGTTCCCGCACCAGCCGGAATTGCAACTATTAGTAGTATTCAAATTGGGTTGACCCAAATATATGGTTTTACTGAAGTTAATGCAAGTACGCTTGGTGTCGTTATGTTCTTCAGTAATATTCTTATGATTATTGTATCGGGTTCTATCTCGTTTATAATAATGGCAATCAAAACAAAGGTTTAATAGTTTTATGAGTCACCACCAATTAATACAGTCTAAAATTCATTCATTGGAAACGCTATTGCCAATAGTTGAATCATTAAAGAAACAAAATAAGTCGATTGTATTTACCAACGGTTGTTTCGATATTTTGCACAAAGGGCATGTTGATTATTTGGCAAAAGCAGCCGACAAAGGGGATTGTCTAATTGTTGGGATAAATACCGATTTTTCTGTTAAACGCTTAGGAAAATCGCCTTCTCGACCAATACAAGACGAAGAGGCTAGGGCGTATTTAATTGCCGCTTTGGAAAGTGTGTCTTATGTCGTTTTATTCAATGACGAAACTCCTATTAATTTGATTAGTTCTATTCTTCCTCACGTTTTGGTTAAAGGGGCCGATTACAAACCTGAGGCTATTGTAGGGTATAAGGAAGTTGTTGAGAATGGCGGTCGAGTAGAAACCATCGCCTTTATTGATGGATATTCTACAACTGCAATTGAAAATAAAATCAAAAACGCTTAGTCTTCTTGATTGATTCCAATGGTTATGCCTGCCTGAATGACCGATTTAGCAGGGCCCATTTCTAAATAAAAACTGCTTTGTTTGTTTATTTTTTGTCTCCACCCAATGGTAGATTCTAATCCTAATCGATAGATATTGGGTAGTGTGATACTCACTGTGTTACTTGGAAAATCTGATTCTGTGGTAAAACGACCAATCCTGTATCCCAAACCAAATCCTACATAAAAGGCTGTTTTTGGATGTTTAATTGGGTCTAATAAATGGTAGTTGACTCTTGCGTTAATGGCTAAATTATTGCTTTTAATAGTAGTCTTGTTGTTGGCTATAGTACCTAGGGTGGTATCGAAAATAAGTTCATTGTACGAGACTTGATAAGCCATATAGTTGATACTTGCACCTAGCCCAATACGTGAATTAATCTTGTTTTCATATTTTAGGTGGTATGGTCCCGTCCCCGTGGATGAAAATGAGGTTTTGTAATTAAACTGATTGAAATAAAATCTTGGGATATTAGGGAATCCAATGCCTACACTGATATTGTGTTTGCTGTGTTGTGCCCAACTTGAATTAGAACACAATATCAAAAGCAAAAATGCAAAAAGATTACCTTTTAAATTCAACTCTTTGTCCATTAGGGTTTGAATGTAGTATGCCATTTTCGTAAACAGGAACACCATTGATAAAAGTGGTATGAATTCGGTAGTTAAAAGTATGATTCTCGAACGGACTCCATCCGCATTTGTAAAGCAATTCTTCTTTTTTTACCAATTGCGCTTTAGGTTGAACTAAAACTAAATCGGCAAAATAACCTTCTCTGATATAACCTCTTTCTTTCACATTGAAAAGTATGGCTGGATTGTGGCACATTTTCTCAACAATCATTTCTTTGCTGATTTTATTCTGATGATAAAAATCGAACATGGCTTGAATGCTGTGTTGAACCAAAGGACCACCGGAAGGAGCTTGAGCGTATGCTTGGCTTTTCTCGTCAAATGTATGAGGAGCATGGTCAGTCGCTATAACATCAATTCTACCATCTAGCAACGCTTCCCATATTTTTGAACGGTCATTAGCTGTTTTTACAGCAGGATTCCATTTTATGAAATTGCCTTTTTCCTTGTAATCTTCATCCGAAAACCACAAGTGGTGAATGCAAGCTTCTGAGGTTATTTTTTTGTCCTTTAATGGGATTTTATTGGTAAATAATGTCGTTTCAATGCCTGTAGAGATATGTAAAATATGAAGACGGGTGTCGTTCTTTTTGGCTAATTCTATCGCCATGCTACTGCTCAGGTAACACGCTTGTTCTGAACGAATAAGCGGGTGGTGATGGATGTTTAATTGTTGATTGCTTTCGGCCAAATAGTGCGCTAAATTGTTTTTAATGGTTTGTTCATCCTCACAATGGGTCGCAATAATAGTGGGTGCATTGGCAAATATTTTTTCTAAAACAATAGCATCATCAACCAACATGTTACCGGTACTACTTCCCATAAATATTTTAATACCACAAACTGTTTTAGGGTCGGTACGCATTACCTCATCATAATTGTCATTGGTGGTGCCCATAAAGAAGGAATAGTTGGCAAAAGCATTTCTTTGCGCTATGGCATATTTGTCGGCCAATAATGCCTGAGTAACAGCTTGTGGTGATGTGTTGGGCATTTCGAAAAAGGTCGTCACTCCACCTACAGCAGCCGCTCTGCTTTCTGACATAATATCCCCTTTGTGGGTTAATCCGGGTTCTCTAAAATGGACTTGGTCATCTATGGCTCCGGGCATTAAAAACAAACCTTCAGCATTAATCTCCTTGGCATGTGGGTCATTGATGGTCGAAGCTATTTTTTCAATCCTGTCGTTTTGTATTAATAGGTCTAAAACTTCCGTTTTCCCTTCATTGATAACATGGGCTTGCTTGATGATAAATTTTGACATTGATGCAAAATTAAACAAATTAATAATAATAAAATTAACTTAATTTTGAAAAATAAATGAGACGAAAAGTCAATCAAATATTGAATAAAACAGGCCATATTCTGTATGGACTAGTTTTGATTTTTGTGGTGCTCAATTGGCTTGTTCCGTTTCGTTTTTCTGTCGATTATTCTAAAAGTGTCTATGCCAAGGATGGTGAATTATTAGGGGTTTACCTAAACAAGACAGACAAATGGCGATTGCATACTTCCATCAATGACGTTTCTCCTCTGTTTTTAAAATCAATACTTTTAAAAGAGGATAAATGGTTTCATTACCATTGTGGCTTTAATCCCGTTTCAATCATTAAAGCAGGTTTTAATAATACAGTTTCAGGACAAAGAAAAGGAGGTGCATCCACTATTACCATGCAAGTGGTACGACTTATTAAACCGCAAAAAAGAACCTATGCCAATAAATTGATTGAGCTTTTTAGAGCAGTCCAATTGGAATACCAATTTTCTAAGAATGAGATTTTGGAAATGTATATTAATTTATTACCCTACGGTGGCAATATAGAAGGGGTAGGGAGTGCCACTTATATTTACTTTGGCAAGTCGCCTCAAGATTTAAGTTTGTCGGAGTGTGTTACCTTGTCTATTATTCCCAATAAACCAAGCAGTTTGAATATCAAAAAAAATCAAGCAGCCATTCAAGAAGCCAAAAATAAATGGATAAGAAAATTATCGCCTTTTTTAAATTTATCTAAATCAATTATTGATGATGCGTTGATGGAGCCTATGTCAATACAATATTATCCAATGCCCAAAACTGCCCCTCAGTTTTGCAACCGATTGCTAGCCTCTAATGCTGAATTAAATAAGTATTATTCTACCATTTCATACCCATACCAAGTTCAAGTTCAACTTTTGTTAAATCAATATGTAGAAAAGTTGAAGGAGAAAAACATCAACAATGGTAGTTTAATGGTGATTGAAAATAAAACAGGCAACGTTTTGGTGTATTGTGGGAGTAATGATTTTAACGATGCGGAACACTTTGGTCAGGTGGATGGAGTAAAGGCACTTCGTTCTCCTGGCAGTACATTGAAACCTTTTTTGTATGGTTTGTCTTTTGAAATGGGTTTGTACACGCCTGAAACTGTATTGCTTGATATTCCTGTGAATTTTGGGGCATACACTCCCGTTAATTATGATGAAACTTATAACGGTAAAATTAAGCTTAAGGAGGCTTTGGTTCAATCTTTGAATATTCCTGCGGTCAATTTGTTAAATACTATAGGGGTAAAAACGTTTAAGGGATTTTTGAAAACGAGCGGATTTTCAAATCTTCAGTCACAAGAATTGGGATTAAGTTTGGCATTGGGCGGCTGTGGTGTCACCTTGGAGGAACTTACTATGGCTTATTCTATGTTTGCAAACGAAGGTGTTTTGAAAAGGAAACAATTTCTAAAAGCAATGAACAAGACTCCTGTAAATCCTGTGTTAAGCCCTGCCGCCTCTTATTTGGTGAGTTCAATATTACAAACCGTACAACGGCCTGATTTGCCCTCTCAGTTGTTTAACTCTACATTCAGAATACCTAAGGTTGCATGGAAAACAGGAACTAGTTTTGGAAGGAAAGATGCATGGGCTATAGGTTATAATAAACAATATACTGTTGGTGTGTGGATTGGCAATTTTGATGGCGAAGGGGTTGCTTCTTTAAGTGGAGGTGAAATTGCTACACCCTTACTGTTCGAAGTTTTTAATATCATTGATTACAATTCAAAAAAACAATGGTTTAGCGAACCTAAGGGCATTAGTTATCGAGCGGTATGCAGTCAAACAGGTTATATTCCTTCCTCAGATTGTATTCAAACAATCAATGAACCTTATATCGAAAAACAAACAATCCAAAAAATATGTCAGCACAGTGTTCGCTTGAAAGTCAATAAAGATAGTTCCCTCTATTTCTGTAACAGTTGTATCGAGGACAATCAATACATTGAAAAAATATATCCAAATTTGCCTGCAGAATTAATCAATTATTACGAGCAAGAAAAAATCGTTTATAAAAAATGGCCTCAGCACAATCCAAGTTGTCAAAGGGTAGAAACTGAAGGGGAATTGAAAATAGTGTCGCCGACCCATCAGTCGGAGTATTTGGTGGAAGAAAATTCGGACAGTAAATTAATGTTAAACGCCTCTGTTGACCACCAAGCAAAAACAGTTTATTGGTATATCAATGACAAGTTGATAAGTCAATCTAATCCCAATCAAGCCGTATTTGTGAAAATGCCACTAGGGAAGTTGAAAATAACTTGTAGCGATGATTTGGGTCGTAAACAAGTGGTTTATATTACCGTTAAAAACTTTTAATAATCAGAATAGGTAAATTGGCAAAGGGGATTACTTTGTCGGAAATGCCTAAATTATAAATGCGTTCATACAGACTTAGTTCATGCGTGAAAAAGATAATCATATCACAAACGTTGTCTTGTAGATACGAGATAATTCCTGAAGGGATATCATCGTTTTTTATGAGATGATAATGGATTTTAGGGTATAATTGTTTGTCTACAAACTTTTTGAAGGCAAGTTCAATTTCATTGGTCTTTTCAAGTTTTTGTTTGCTTACATGAACTATTTCAATGTAGGCGTTGAAAAGTAAAGCGAAAGGAATGGCGGTGTTTAATTGATATTCAATTTCACTTAGATTGGCAGGCAACGCTATCTTTTTTATTGGATTAAAAAGGGCGTTTCCTGGGATAGCAAGAACAGGTACTGAACATCGGTTAATCACAGAAAGAGTAACACTGCCCATAATGATTGATTCTATGCCACTTCTGCCGTGGGTTGCAAGAACAACCATGTCGCATTCAGATTTGTGAGCAAACTGACATATTTCAACGTCTACTTTGGGAGCATGTGAAATATGGTATTGAATGTTTTTTAAATTCGGGAATTCTTTTTGTAAATCAGAAACCATTAGGTTTAGTTCATTTACGCCGTCATTTTCCAACAAATCATCTAGTTTTTTTGAGTTAAAAACCCCCGATTTAAGCATCATCGGTTGGTGAATGACATACAATAACTCTAAGTCCATCAATAAGTAATTGGCGAGGGCAGCGGCATATTTTACGCCATTGATAGAGATTGGAGATAAATCTGTAGGTGCAAGAATTTTCACAGAAAAAAATAAGTTTACGAAAATAGAGTCAGCTGTAAATAAAGAAAATGACCTACATCAGTATTTTGTTATTTTTTTATAGAATAGTTAATTCTTTGGACGGGTCCCAAAAAACCTCTTTGAAGTTTGTGATTTGGTTTTCTTCGATTTTTATCCCTTCTTGTGTAAGTAAATCTGCCATTTTATTTCCGCCAAAATGACTTTTTCCTGTCAGTAATCCGTTACGGTTTACCACTCGGTGCGCTGGTATTGAATAGGATAGATGATGCGAAGCGTTCATGGCCCATCCAACCATTCTGCTCGATTGTTTGCTTCCCAAATAAGCCGCAATTGCCCCATAAGAGGTGACTCTCCCCTCAGGAATTAATTCCACAACTTGATATACACTTTCAAAAAATAAATTATTTTTATTCATAGAGAAAACCATTTTGGCAAAATTATTGTCTGTATATTTGCTAAAAAACCTTACAATATTAATTAATGAAAAGAATATTTCTATTTAAATCGTTTGTTTTCGCCCTTTTAACCCTTTTATCTACGGATATTTTATGGGCACAAAAGTCAGGAAAAAAAGAAACAACAGCACCAGCAACCCAAGTTTCTAACCCAACTGTAACCTCTCCAACTAGTTCAACTTCCGATTTTGATTACAAAAATCCGGGTAGAGCCAAAGGGAATTATTCTATTAAAGTTAAAATTAAAGGATTGCAAAATGTGCCACTTTACCTTGCTGATAACTTTGGTGACAAAAATTACATGAGAGATACCTGTATTTTAGATGACAATGGGGTAGGAGTATTTACAGGAAATCCCAAATTACAAAGAGGTTTGTATTTAATTGTATTCCCAAGTATGGGTTCATACTATGAATTGCCAATTACAGATGACCAAGATTTTTATTTCGAAGCAGATACTTCCATGGATGAGTCTAAAGTTAAAGTAACAGGTTCTGAGGAAAATGAGGTTTTTGCCCAATTTCAAGGAAAAATGTACAGCTATGGCAGAGAAAGATACAAACTTGACCAAGAATTTAAAAAAGCAAAAGAGTTGAACAACACCGCATTGTCAACTTTTATAAAAGCTCAAATGGATTCAATGGATAAGTTGAACTTTAAAGTTAGAGAAAATTATATTGCCCAATATCCAAACCATTTGTTAACCAAAATATTTAAAGCATTTCAACCCATCAAATTTCCAGAGAATGTAAAGTTGGATTCTATGCAGGAGTATTATTTTTACAAAACCCACTATTGGGATAATATAGATTTTACTGAAGATGGATTAATTCGTGCGCCTAAGGGTTTATTGGTGAACAAACTCAATGATTTTATTGACAGAGTGGTGTTCCAAGATCCTGACAGTTTGGTTTCTGCAGTAGATGAAGTATTAGGAAAAACAATCATCCATACAGAGACTCAAAAATATTTTGTTCAATACCTAACCACTAAGTTTCAAGACAGAAAAATAATGTGTCAAGACAATGTAACGGTACACATGATTAATACCATTTATTGTCAAGGTAAAGCGTGGTGGTATGACGACACTGCTAACTTAAGAAAAATGTGTGATGAGGCCAAAAAAGCAACACCAACCATGTGTGGTAAAATAGCGCCTAACCTTAAAATGGAAGATACCAGTGGTCGTTTTCATATCCTGTATGAAAAATTAGGTAAGGTTACAATCGTGTTTTTTTATGACCCAACTTGTGGGCATTGCAAAGAGGTTATACCTGTGGTGAGCAAAGTTCACAAAAAATTGAAAAACAAAGGGGTTGTTGTTTATGCGATTTCTACAGAAGGAAAATATGCAGAGTGGAAAAAACTAATGCAAACCAATCCTGATTTAAGTCAATGGATTAATGTATGCAAGACAGACCGTTATTATCCATGGCCTATTTACCGTCAAGACTATAACATTACCGCCAATCCAACCTTGTTTGTGTTAGATGAAAACGCGAAAATTATAGGCAAGAAAATAGATGAACATCAATTGGAATTCTTTGTAGAGTCTATTCTTTACGAAAAAGGATTAATAGATTATAAACCAACCGTTCCAAAAGAGAAGCCAGCCAAACCAAGCACAACCGAAGCGAACTAATAGTTATTTATTTTGATTCAAGAAAGCCAGCTAAATGCTGGCTTTCTTGTTTTTAAATACCCAAAGCCTTTCTGCCTCGGTTGTATATTTCACCAAATCTTAAACTAAATCCGTAAGTGTAAAAGGGGCCTGAATATTGAGGGGCAAATGTGGAAATACGGGTGCCAATGCCACCACCAAACCATATCCACCATTTTATTTTATAGCTGGCATAAAAACCAACTTCAATAGGCATCGCAAATTCTCTTTTAAATTGTAAGGTTTTTTTGTTGGTGTACAGTTGGTCCCAACCTGTTCCTAATCCGATGGCAACAGGAAAAGTTAATCGCCAACGCTTGGAATTGTGAAAATAATATTCTCCCCCAATGTTAAAGTAAGCAGTCCCGTAAGTTGAATAAACTGTGTTAGAATCTGTTTTGCCATACGACGCAGTTGGATTGTCATAAACTCTACTTTTATCTCCTAAAGTGCTGTAATAGCCTAAAAACAAGTTTGTTCTGTTGTTGTAAGTGTAGCCAGCTTGTAGGCCAAACATTTTTAAATTCAATCCTTGAACAATGCTGTTTTTGCCATCCAAACAAATGTAAAATTCTTTCTCATAAGTTAAATCCTTTCGGATACTGTCCACTATCCCTATTTTAAAATTCACTTTGTTTTGTGATTTTATGGGATTACTAATCAATAAAATGATAGCTATTAATATGAGTATTCGTTTCAAAATGAAGTAACAAAGAAACACTTTAATTTACAAAAAAATCATTGCATCTTTGTAACAAGTGTTGATAGCTGTAGAGATAGTGTCTGTTTTATTAACTTTCGTGTATTTGTATTATGCCGAAAAGTTAAACCCCTACGCTTGGCTGTTTGGTATTTTGGCATCTTGTTGTAGCGTTTATTTTTTTTACCAAATCGGTCTATGGGCCAGCCTTTGGCTCAACACCATCTATTTGGTTCAGGGGGTCAATGGTTTTGTAAAATGGAAGTTTTTTTTGAAACAAACCAATCCTTTGAATAAAGTGACTATAAAAGGACATCTTTTGATAGTATTGGGGATATTAGTATTAAGCGTCTTGTTGTATCAGGTTTTATTGCCTTTCCCATCTGTAAAAATGAATTATTTTGATTTGCTTTTGGCATTAGGTTCCATTACTGCTACCTATTTAGAAATTCAAAAGGAGGGGTCTTGTTGGAAATATTGGATTGTGTTTAATCTGGCTTATGCCGTTTTATACTTGTCTCAATCGTTATACATATACGCTCTTTTAATGCTGCTTCTGTCCATGTATTCATTTAGAATCAATCAAATATGGATGCACAAATTAAGGTTAAATAAATTGCCCTAATGCCAATTTTAATCCCACAAGTAAAAAGATAATTCCCGAAATCCTATTCACCCAAATAAACCATTTAGGTTGTATGAATGGTTTTATTTTATAGGCGCCGTAGGCAATTAAAAACTCAACCAAGAAAATACTGACTAAACTGCTGGCAAAAAAAACTATTTTATCATTCAATTGGTAGTCGAAACGAATGGTAAGCATGGAACTAATGGTGAGCCAACTGAAAAAATTAACTGGATTTACAACATTGATTAAGAAACCATTCGAGATGAAATAAAAAACAGAATTATTAGGATTGTCAAAAGCAATGCCTTCTTTGATGTTTACATTTTTTTTGAAGAACATAAATAGCCCCATTAGTGCTAAAATGCTACCTCCCGCAACAGAAATTAATAGTTCGTATTGTTTTAAGAACACAGCAAATCCGTGACTTAAAAGTGCTAAACTGATAAAAATGATGTCACTTGCTATGACCCCCAAAGCAATGTAAACACCTGTTTTGTAACCATAAATCAAACTGTTTCTAATAAGGGCAAAAAAAACAGTCCCAAGCATTAAACTGAGTGCTATGCCTGTTACAAAACCTTGGAAAGAACATGTCAAAAAATGCATACTTATAAATTATTTTATTAAATGCTTAAAATAAGCGTTGCAAATTATAACTTTGCAATTGAATAATGAGCACAAGAATAGAAAAATTTAACAGAGAGATTCAGCGTGAATTAGGCGTTATCTTTCAAACCAAAACCAATGATTGGTTTGGAGGCGCTTTTGTGACCGTAACCGAAGTTAGCTCAAGCCCTGATTTAAGTTATGTAAAAGCTTATTTAAGTATTTTGAATGCGCCAAGCAATCAAGTAATATTGGCTATTATTCAGGATAATAACAAGTTAATAAGAAAAGAATTGGCCAATAAAATCAAAAATGCAGTCCGAATTATTCCTGAATTGCAGTTTTTTGAAGACGAAAGTTTGGAAAAAGTAGCCAAATTTGAAAAAATATTCGAAAACTTAAGAAAAGAAAGAGAATCACGAAATACAGAAGAATAACTAAATCAAAATGCCTGAATCTTGTAATACCGATATTTTTTCTCAATCCTTGGACAATCACTCCTGGTTGAGACGGTTTTATCACTACTTCTCTGATAATTTATTATTAAAAAACAAGATTTTAAAGCGTGAAATAGCCATTTGTAGTAAACGTAAAACCAAAGTACAACACGTTTTTTATCCTGGTTTTGGAATTGGTCAGTTGCTCACATTGTTTTACAACAACCAAAAATACAATGTGTTTGCAATAGATTGTAATCAAAGTTTTGTGTCTAAATCCACCAACTTTTTACAAAGCGAAAGTGTCAAAAATATTTATTGCAAAACAGAAAATGTGACCACTTATGTCAAACCCGAAAGTTTTGATTTGTCGCTGTGTGTTAATCTTCTCAATTATATTGAAAATGATGTTGAAGTTCTCCAAAATTTTTATACCAATTTGAAAAGTCCTGGAGTGTTAGTGTTATTTAACTCGAGCAATTATGCCGACCTAAGGGATACTAAGCTCTCTACAGGGATATACAAAGACAACACTTACCGCTTGGGATATAGTTTGGTTGAAATTAAAAGTAAGTTAAAACAAGCAGGTTTTGCTAAAGTAAAAGCCCGTTATGTATATGGTTTCCCGGGAGTACTGAGTTGGAAGTTAACCACAGGATGGCCTTCGTATGTCATCAAAAAATCGAGTTTGTTTTTTGCTTTCTTGCCTTTTTATGTGGTTCTTGCCATTGTTCCTGTTATTGTTCTCAATCTTTTGGATATAGGATTCCCTCATACCAAGGGCAAATGTATTGTTGTAAAAGCGTTTAAATAATTTGGCATTTTCACAATTCATAGCGTTTCGGTATTTGTTTGCCAAAAAGAAAAGAAATGCCATCAATATCATTTCATCTATTGCTGTATTAGCATTCACCGTTTGTACCACCGCCTTAATTATTATTTTAAGTACTATGAACGGTTTCGAAGAATTAATTTTTTCGATGTACAATAAATTCAACCCCGATATTAAAATTACACCTATTGAAGGGAAGTTTTTTGAATACCAATCAACCCTTGCTAAAGTTAAAAAAATAGAGGGAGTCGCATTTGTATTGCCCAGTTTAGAAGACCATGCCGTAGTGAGAAATCACGACTATCAAACGATTTGTACTGTAAAGGGTGTTGATGACCGTTATTTTAAAATTAATGACTTGGAAACTCGAATAACCGATGGTGAAGCACTGTTGAGTGATAAGAATGTTCCTTTAATGGTATTAGGGTCGGGTGTAGGGCTTAAAGTAAATGCCTCTACTAGCGGTCCCTTCAGTCAGTTAACCGTTATTACACCACGAAGAGGCGATTACAGTGTCAGTGACCCTGAAGCAGTTAATCAGTTGTTGATACAACCGTCGGGACTTATTACACTCGATGAAGCCATAAGCAATAAGTATGTTTTTGTTCCAATGTCCTTTGCCGAACAGCTTTTTGAAACCAATGGGAAAGCAAGTTCACTAGAAGTTAAATTACACATAAATGCCAATGAGGAAAAAGTGTATCAAGCCATTCAAAATCTCTTAGGTAAAGAATTTAAAGTTCAAAACAGAATGGAACAACAAGCCACTTTGTACAAAATGTTTAAAAGCGAAAAATGGGCAAGTTTTGCTATTCTTACTTTTATTCTACTCATAGCGGCCTTCAACGCACTTGGCAGTTTGACGATGTTGGTTATTGAAAAAAAAGAGGATATTTCTACATTGATAAGTATGGGTGCATCCAAACGGATAATTCAAAAAATATTCTTTTCAATAGGATTTCTAATTTCCTTTTTTGGGGCATTTTTAGGTCTGTTGATTGGTTTAGGTTTGGTTGCATTGCAACAATCTACAGGTTTTATTAAAATGCAAGGAGCCATAGTGGACAGTTACCCCGTAAAAATAAAAGGGGAGGACATTCTTTTGGTCTTGTTTACAGTATTACTTCTCGGATTAATCGTTGGGATTTTACCTGCTCGAAAATCAGTTTCAATTGTTAAAAAGTAATGGAGATTTCGTCAGAACTTTTTTTAAATCAATCTGTTGAACTATTACTTTTGTATCCATAAGCTTTGAGTCTATTCCAAACCAATATTAACGCTATCGTTTCAGGCCTTTATGCTCATGGAATAACTGATGTAGTTATTAGTCCAGGAAGTAGAAATGCGCCTATTATTATGGCATTTGTAAGACACCCACATTTTCAATGTTGGTCTGTCCCCGATGAAAGGTCGGCGGGATTTATTGCACTTGGGATGGCAAAAGCGCAACAAAAACCTGTGGTACTTTTGTGTACCAGTGGTTCAGCTTTGGTTAATTACTATCCAGCCATAGTCGAAGCATACTATATGCAAGTGCCTTTGATTGTGATAAGTGCCGACCGACCTGAAAAAATGTTGGACCGTTGGGATGGGCAAACCATTCATCAATTTGATATTTTCAACCGCCATGTTTATGGGTCGTACCAAACCCCTGAAAATTTGGATGTTAATCAGTTCTCAAAAGTATTTGAAATTACAGACCAACTTTATTTGCAATGCAATGAAGCTATCAAAGGACCTGTTCATCTGAATGTGCCTTTGCGTGAACCTTTGTACGAGGCAGCAAAAACTGTTTTTGAATATCCTGATTATAAGGTCGTGAAAAAAGCAGAAGTAGATGAAGTAGAATGGGAAATAGGGATAGATTCTGAACATTTCTTTCAGGATTTTCCTAAAGTGATGGTTTTGCTAGGGGCCAATGACCCCACTGAAGCATACAGTGAACTTAAGGAAATTGTGGATTACCGATTTGCGTTTGTTATTGCCGATGTTATATCGAATGCGCATGCTTATGGGACTTTCAAAAATATTGAATTGTATTTGCTCTCTGCCACTGAAGCGCAAAAGAAAATGTTGGCTCCCGATTTGTTAATTACAACAGGGCAAATGATTATCAGCAAACCCTTAAAACAGTTGCTAAGGTCTAACCCTCCGAAACAACATTGGCATATTGCCGAAAATGGATACTGTGCGGACCCGTTTTTCTCGGAACCGCAGGTTTTGCAAATGAATCCGCTCGACTTTTTTAAGCAGTTTAAAAAATATTTACCGCAAGTGCCTTCAAAATATGTGTCTGATATTTCGATTAATGTAGAACAATTAAAAGGTAAGATAAAATGGTCGCTGTTTGGAGAATTGTCTGCCATAAGTGAAGTGTTAAATGCCCTTCCAGAAAAGATTGGGCTGCATTTGTCAAACAGCATGACGATTCGAAATGTCTCTTTTTTAGGCGAATACATCAAAGAACATTGGTGTGTTTATGGAAACAGAGGCGTTAGTGGTATTGATGGATGTACAAGTACGGCCGTTGGAATGGCTATTGCGCAACCCCATTTATTACAGGTATTGATTACAGGCGATGTTGCCTTTTTTTACGATATTAATGCTTTTTGGCATTCGTATTCAATCCCTAACTTTAAGGTCGTTTTGATGAATAATTCAGGAGGAGGAATTTTTGATATTATCGATGGGCCAAGCCAATTACCTGAACTGAATCCATACATTAAAACACCCCATCAATTCAATGCAAAAGACATTGCAAACCATTATAAATTGAATTATTTTTGTGCAAATGATAACAACAGTTTGAAGGATGCATTAACGGCATTTTTGCAAAGTGAAACTTGTAGCATTTTGGAAATACTGACAGATTCAATAAGCAATCAATCAATTATTAAAAATATAAAATCTATACAATATGAGTAAAAGAGAATGGCAAACGATTAAGGAATACGACGAAATAAAGTTCGAGTATTTTGAAGGAATCGCAAAGATTACGATTAACAGACCGCGTTATCACAATGCATTTACCCCAAAAACTAACATGGAAATGATAGAAGCAATGGATTATGCACGTGAACATCAAGACATTTGTTGCGTGGTGTTGACAGGCGAGGGCGACAAAGCATTTTGTAGTGGTGGAGATCAAAATATTAAAACATTGGGAGGATACAAAGACGAAGCTGGAATCCCCCGTTTGAATGTGCTCGACTTACAAAAAAGAATTCGTTCACTTCCTAAACCCGTTATTGCAATGGTCAATGGTTACGCTATTGGTGGTGGCCATGTTTTACATGTGGTGTGTGACTTAACCATAGCTTCAGAAAATGCTAAATTTGGACAAACAGGTCCTAAAGTTGGTAGTTTTGATGGTGGGTTTGGTAGCAGTTATTTGGCTAGAATAGTAGGGCAGAAAAAAGCAAGAGAGATTTGGTTCTTGTGCAGACAATACACTGCTCAAGAGGCTTTCGATATGGGTTTGGTGAATAAGGTAGTACCATTCGATAAGTTGGAAGATGAAGTGGTAGAATGGTGTCACGAAATGATGCTAAAAAGCCCAATGGCGTTGCGTATGATTAAATACGGGTTGAATGCCGAGTTGGATGGACAAGCAGGTATTCAAGAGTTGGCAGGAAGCGCTACTTTATTGTATTACTTTACCGAAGAAGCTCAAGAAGGTAAAAATGCCTTTTTAGAAAAACGCAAACCAGACTTTACGAAGTATCCTAAGTTCCCATAATACTTAATTGAACCTATAATAAATTAAAAGGCTTACCCAAAAAGTAAGCCTTTTTTTATTGTGTAACTCTTAGTATTTGTTTTGTAATAAGCGCCTTAGCTCAATAAGATAATTTTGCATTGGATAAAAAATGTTTTTATCTATTTATAAATATCAAATGAAAAACTTCAAAAAGTTACTTGTAGCATTAATGCTCTTCACAATGGTTTCCACACTATTTACTTCATGTAAAAAAGAAGGTACGGATGACCCAGTTATTTCACTAAAAACCAGAAAAGACAGATTTGTTAATACTTGGAACTTGGTGAAATACGAAAAAAATGGAATTACCCAAGATTTGAATGGTTCAAGTTATTCTTACGTGGTTTTGAGCAACGGAACACTTGCCCGAAGTATAGAAGGAACCATTTTTGGATTCCCTACTAAAAAAGACGACAGTGGAACTTGGACTTTTTTAAATGATGACGAAGATGTTCGTGTTGATATTAATGGCAGCAGTGTTACATACAATATCCAACGATTGGCATCAAAAGAACTTTGGTTGAAAGAAAGTGTAGGAAACGAACATTATGTTTATTACTTCATAGGGAATTAATAAGATTCTAATTTTGAACAAAAGGTTTACAATTTTATTTGTAAGCCTTTTCTTTGTTTTAAAGAGTATTTAAATGTGGTTTAAATCCTGTTTAAGCTCTATTTTTTATTAAATAAATCCCAAAGCAAGACCGATGGAAATTACAATTAAGAATATCGCAACCATTCTTTGTATCCAAATAAAAGTCACTTTTTTAAGTAAGCGATGACCAATTACAGCACCCATAATAGCAGCAGAAGTGGAGCCAACAAGTAAGGGCAAATGCTCAATAAGTTGTTTGCTGAATAATTGGGAACTGTATAAACTTAAACGACTTAAATCAACAAAAGTGGAAACCACAACGGCGGTTCCAATAAATTGTTCTTTGCTTAAACCTGCTTTTATTAAAAATGCAGTTCTAAAGGCACCTTGATTGCCACTTAACCCACCAAAAAAGCCACTAAGAATTCCTCCTAATGGAAGTTTATTGGGACTAAATGCTAGAGTCTGAAAAGAAGGAGTGAGGTCGAGTATGGCAAAGAAGATAAGAAGGATAGAAACTAAGAATTTGAAAGGATAAACAGAGAAGTCATGATTAAACAATGAATACGTGTAGAAGGGTGGTAAATCTTTGAAATAAAGCATAAGAAAAGACCCCAATATTGCGAATAGAACGGCAGGAATTCCAAATTTAATTAAGACCTCTTTTTTGGCATGCTTACCCACTAGGATAAGTTTAAATAAGTTGTTAAATAAATGCACAATCCCTGTTAATACAATGGCAATTTCAACAGGAAAGTATATCATCATAACAGGAGTAAGCAAGGAGCCTAATCCAAAACCTGAAAAAAAAGTTAGTACTGAAGCGAGAAAAGCTAGGGTACAAAGTAGTATCAATTCCATATTTGTTCGATTTTTAACAGATCGAAATTGAGTTAAGCGTTACAAACTCTTATTTTAACTGAAAGGAATTCAAGAATTCATTAATAGAAGCATTGTTATCCTTTGCAGCGTATGTAATGGTTTGAAGAATGTACATTTTGTTTTTAACTATGTATAGTCTCATTCTTATAAAAGCCGCACCATTGTCATAATCAACTTTTATCTCTCTTCCTTGGTATTTGTCTAAAGTGATGTTTTTTTCTGTTAATAGTTTCCCTTTAACACTTTCTACTGCACCATCTATAGCACTTCTGAACATGCTAGACATTAATTCAGGATTGTTTGAATCAATAATACTGTCGGGATATTCGGTAGAAATAACACCATAAACCAAGTTATCTTCAGTTTCTGAATCAACGGCTTGGTAGGTGTGAATGTGCATGGTTAAGTCTCCAACTGCTGAATTCACCACTTGCGATTCATAAGTTGGTTTGCTTGGGAATTTAGCTTTAAAGTCGGCTACTTCATATATTTCCCATTGGCTGGCAGTGGTAAAGCCAAAGGAGATAAAAAGAAAAGTTAATACTGCTGCTAGGGATTTTAAATTTTTCATTTCGAAGGAATTATATTGGTTTATTTATGCCTTCAATTTTACTCAAAAATAATTGAATTTCAATGTTTTTTTTAGTGCCTATTAAAACCCTTTTGCCCTTTTTTAATGTAATGTCTATCCCTTGATTGCCAGAAACATTGTATGCCATCCCTTTTCTGCCATAGCGAATACCCCAACCGCCATATTCTTTAATAGGGCTGTATTCTCTCACTTCGCAGTGTGCAATATCACTCCATAGGTAGGTGGTAAATCTTCTTGAAAATGGAATAATCTTAAAATGAATGCCTTGGTCATCAATTCGTGTTTGTAATCCCATGTTCATAAACAACAAAGCAAATAAAGTGAAACAAATATATAAAATTATAATACCGGTATCACTCAAAGGCTTGTCGCCCCAAGGGGTTCCTGTTATCAATTGAGACAATAGTCCATATAATATGAATACATCTATGCCCCCAAATAAAATTAAAATCCACCATTGTCTGAAAAATTGTTTTTCTGTAATTATTTCATTCATATCTGTAAGTTTATTGATTGCCAATTGTTTGTAGTTCGTCGGATGGGTAAATGTTAAATCCAGGTTTGTTTTGTAACGCTATGTTAACCATTGCTTTAGCCACAGTTTTTGCTTCTATAGCTTTATATTTCTTGAAAGGGCCAATTAAAAACAAAGATAAAACAGGTAAAATATAGGTGGCTAATTTCTCACCTAATCTAAATTCCTTTCTATCTCCCAAAAGTAATGAAGGTCTTAATATGGAAACCGAGTTAAAAGCTGATTGCTGAAGAAAAGTTTCAATTTCTCCCTTCGTTTTGAGGTAAAAATTATTTGATTCAAGGTCAGCCCCCAAAGATGAGATTAACAAAAATTGCTTAACCTGATTGTTTAATGCCATTTGTGCAAATTGTTCGGGATACACCACATCCACTAGTCTAAAAGCTTCTTTACTTCCTGCCTTTTTGATAGTAGTACCCATGGTGCAAAACATTACATCGCCCTTTACAAAAGGTTCTATCGGTTTTAAATCATTAAAATCAATGAGGTGTTCTTCGATTTTGGGATGTAAAATTAAACAAGGACGTCTATTGAACACAATGACTTTTTCGAAATTGGGATTTGATAATAGCTGAATCACAAGATGTGAGCCAATTAAACCAGAACTACCAATGACTAAAGCCGTTTTTTTTGAGTTTAAATCTATAGAGTTTGACATGTCTTTAATAAATTCAAATTTAACTAAATTCTATAACAGTCCCTTTTTTGGTAGTCTATTTTTAAAGCGGATTTGTCGTAATCTTTTAACTTAAAGCTTGCTTTTGTCGAAGTAATTCGCCTTTAATCGCATTTTCAAAAACCAAATCCTCTTGAGCTCCTGAAATAAAAAATTTGTCATTGAATAAAAAATGAGGAACGCCTCTCAAACTAATGGTTTTTGACTGGTAAATGTCGTTTTCTACGGCCTCAGAATAGTCATTGCTATTTAAAACTTCTATGGCTTTTTGTGTGTCCAAACCCACTTTTCCAACTGCCGAAATTAAGTTTTCAGGATTTGATAAATCAATGCCTTCGGTAAAATATGCTTTCATAAAGGCTTCTTTTAATTCAGAACTTTTATTGAATTCTTTCGCCCATTGTAGGAGTCTGTGAGTATTAAAAGTGTTAAAAACCATGGATTTATCCAATTGGAAGTCAATCCCATATTGCAAGCCTTGTTGTTTTAAGTATTCATTCATCCCTTGCATTTGTTCAGCAGAAATATTCTTTTTCTTCATTAAATATTCCAAAGAGGGATATGCTTTTTCTGACGGTAAATCTGGGTCAAGTTGATAACTGCGCCAAATGATTTGTACTTCATCGTCAATATTAAGTTTTTCAATGACTTGTTGGATTTTCTTTTTTCCAACGTAGCAGAATGGACAAACGATGTCGCTCCATATTTCTATTTTTATAACAGGATTTTGCATTGCTTTATTTTTTGTTTTTTGCGAGATTTTCTTCTACTCTAAATTTGATGATTTCTTCAATCAATGAATATGGAATGGCTTGGTTTAGTGGAAATTGAACCGATCCTTTGCCTTGTTTGTATGCCGAAAGTTTTTCTTTAAAAGCTTCGTGACCCGTGGGTGTCGCATAAAATCCAATGTGATTTTTGTAGGCAGCAAAGTAAACCAATGGCTTGCCATTTGTTTTGTACGCAGGCATTCCATAAGAAAAATCTTCCTCGGAATGTGGAGCATTTTGTTTGATTAGTTGATGTATTTTGAGTAGAATTTCTTTAGTAAAAGTTGGGAAACTATCAATATAAGCTTCAGTTTGAGCGTGCATATTAGCTTAAATTTTCTTTAAATCTTTATAGGTTAATACATGTTCTACATTGCCGGTGTTGAGCGTTCCTGCAGGTTCAAACAGCAGTATTGTTGCTTCGTTTTCTGCTACAGGTCTATGTTCTACTCCTTTGGGAATAATAATGTAGTCGTTTTCCTTAATGTCTAGTGTTTGGTCTCTTAGTTCCATTTTAAATTGACCCGAAACCACCAAGAACAACTCATCTTCATTGTCGTGTTTGTGCCACACAAATTCCCCTTTTATCTTGGCTAACTTGACTTGTTGTCCATTCAACTCTCCGATAATTTGAGGTTGCCAATAGTTGTGAATCAATTTGGCTTTTTCATGCAAGTTGCCTTTTGTCATTGTGATAGTTCTATGCTGTTGGGCTTGAATTTCGATTTCCTATTTTTATAGCCAAATAAGTCATGGGAATATAGGCCAAAACAAGGTCGATAATGTTAAACCATAGGGGAGAAGGGAGCATGAAAATGTTAGCTGTACCACCCAATAAAAAGAAAATACCTACAGCCCATGCAAACTTGATTTGATGTGTTGCGGCAATTCTAAGTGCAATTATGGCACCCGCGAAAGTCCCTATAGCATGGGCTAAAAAGGGCATTATAAAATGCTTGGGTTCAAACAAATGAATACCTGCTTTTAAACCTTCTAGGGTTTTTACATCTACACCATTCGGTGGAGGAATTATAGAGTTGCTGATGTTAATAATACTCATGTTAACAAGGCTACCAATGACAATGCCAAGTATGACGGCTAATATATTTCTAACTATTTTCATGATTCTAAGGGTTTCTATTGTCTTTCCAAACTAATTGTTCATTGCTTCTTTTAGTAAAAAAATCCACACATTTTCCATCTCCACCGCCCGTTATTCCGCCATCAGGTCTGCAACTCAATTGGCATTTTTCATTGTACAATTCACTTGGGATGTCACAACACTTGGCTGGGAAATAATAAACTGTTTCGCCATTGTATTGGTATTTCCAAACCTCAGTAGGAGGATTGCTGGGAGGAGATTTTAGAATCTCGCGAATTTTACTTTTAACACAACTTGGCGTATTAGTTGGTGTTTCAATCTTTTTGCAATTAAAAGACAAAAGGATTAAAGTTGTTAAAATCAGAGTGTTGAAGTTAATTTTCATTGAAATTTGAACCAATTTTAAAAACAAATATAGTTAATTATCTAAAATTCTGTTGATTTTATTCAATAATGTTAAGCTAGTATTCCAATTTCTGGAAGTGGCCACAACGCCTAACTTATTTTCAATCCATTGATTGCTTAATTTCGTGTTGCCATATCCATTGGGGCAATGTAAATACAAACAATTTGAGGTAAAGTAAATCGACTCACCTTCGCTTAATCGATTTTCTAATAGTTTGAAATCCAAAGCGTTAACGGTACTATTGAAAAGCGTAATGTAATAGTGGGAAGGTGCCGAATTAGGGTCACTTTGGAAAGGATGATTCGTGATGAGTTGATTAAGTTCGTAGTCTGTTAATACAATCACAGGGACTGTTAGTTTGAATTGCTCAAATAGGCAGGATTGAATGATTTCTTCAATTTTACTTTTTTCTTGTATTTCAGATGAAAAAATTAGATTTCCACTTTGTATATACGTGTCCACTTCTTGCAAGTTTTGGGCTAACAAAGCGGCTTTTAAATCACTCATTTTAATGATATTTTTTCCACTTACATTTACCCCTCTCAATAAAGCTAAGTATTTAAATTTCATGTCAATGTTTTGGTTTTTTTATTGGTTTTTTGAACAATAAAGTGTGCGATTATAAGAATACAAACAAAACTTAATAACCATATACTTCTTGAATTCAGTCGTGCTAATACATTTGCAAAAGTTGCGGTAGTAAAAGCATTGATAAGGGTAAATGCAAAAGTCCACAAAAATAATAAGAAATAGGTTCTGTTTTTGGAAATGTAAAGGATTAATAAGCTTGCTAACAATAAGAAGTAAAAACTAATTTGATACAAATTGTTAAAAAAGTCAAAGGCAATAGAGTCATCGTTTTGTCTAGTATTATTAAACTCAGGAATACTGTTTGGATAGTTGTTCTTTATCGTGTTGTAAACGCCCGATTCTGTATTAAAAACAACGATGCCATCACCGACATAGGTCAGTAAAAACTGCTGATAAGTGGCTTTTATGCTTTCTTTAAAGTGCATTTTGAGGTAGCGTCCTTCGGTCAGCGTACCTTTAATAATTTGTTGATACTCAGTAGGGTCTTGATACCAACCACCCGATTGTGCAAAAGGACCATTGGGTAACCATATAAAATCCCAAGCATGATTAGGAAGATCCGAACGATAAGGACATATTTTGTAAGAATGGGTCGAGCATTTGTCATCTAAATAAGTTTTTAGGATGCCGTTTTCTGAAAGTTTCCCCATTAAATAGATATGGCTTAAGTGGTTAGGAGTAAACCCATTGCCTGCTTTGTAATTTGTAAAGCAAACAATTAACCAAGAACTTAAGCACAATGCCATTGCCATCATAAATCGGTTTAACGAAAGTCGATATTGATTCGTAAAAAGATTAATGATAAATAGAATGACAATAAAGATTAAACCCGAAATTAAATTCGAGTTGTGACTAATTATACTCAAAATAATAAAGAAACCAAAAAGGGTCATTTTTTTCTTATCAGGGGTGTTTAAAAACAAAAGAACAGACAAGCCTAAAATGGGTGTAAACAGGTCGGGCATTATTTGTGCCACATACCAAGGTGCTTGAGTTAGCAAGCTAGTAGCCGCAATTATAAAGAGTTTGTGTATAAGTGATAATTGAGGAAAAAAACAAGAGATGAATTGACCAAGTAGCAAGGCAAGAATTAAAGCTTGACAAACAACGGTCCACCATAAAGAATTTGAAATGGAAATAGATTTGATAAACCAACTGTAAAAAACGGGTCTATCGCCGGGTATTTTGTTGTTAAAAGCATGTTCAATATAAGCGCTACTGTCTGCAGTAAACAAAGGGAAGTGATTGTAAATCAACACCCAAAGTAAACATAATGTTGCTATAGCAAAGCTAATTATTGAATAAAAAGAGAGCTTGTTTTTGGCGATATATTTTAGCTTTTGTAGCAATGATGAAATGGATAAAGAGGTCTAATCCAAAAGGAAATTAACCGTTCGGATAGCGTTCTTTCAGAAAATTAATTGATTTGGTCATCAAAGATTGTAACACATCAATATTAATATCAGAAAGTTTGTTGACATAAAGGCAAGCTTTCCCCATTTTGAATTTTCCAAGGTTTTCTAACCAAGGTAAGTGCTCCTCTAATCCTGAAAAGACATAGAGAGAAATAGCCGCTTTTCTGGGTGAAAAACCAATTAATGGCGCATCACCTGAATGACCGCTTTCGTATTTGTAATGGTAATTTCCAAAACCAATGATACTAGGGCCCCACATTTTGGGCTCAAAACCCGAAATAGATTGCATAATAGAAATCAACGCATAACTGTCCTCTTTTTTTGATTCATTTTGAGCAAATGATTCTATGAAATCAGTAACATCTTGATTGGTATAAGTCGTCTTATTTTGTGCCATGAAGCTGTATTTATAATGATAATTAAGTAAACAAAAATATTACTTTTTGCTCTTTTTCAAAGCATTAAAATGTTTTAATTGCAAAAATGAAAAAGAATAAAAGGGAATCGTTGAAAGTAAAATTTTATAATTAAACGTCAATAAACCTCCTATAAAAATAATGGAAACGAGTATTGAAATTAAACCTATACCAAAATAACTAATCCACAAAGACGGTTTACTTTGAAGCAGAGTGTATGCTAAACCTATTTGAGCACTTATAGGGAAAAAAATGAAAGGGTGAAGCACATTGTGTGTTTCAAATAATAATTGGTAAAGTACCTCTTTCTCAATTTCAATTAAAAAATAAGACAATTTATCTTCAACTCCCCATTGTAAAAAAATGATGAAAGTTGAAATAAGAATGGAGGCATTTAATAGTTTAGTTTTATGCCACATTTTTACATTATTGAGAAAGTAAACAGGAAACTAAGAAAGTGCTTTAATGACTTCGGTATTAACAGTTTTGGGATCTGCTTTGCCTTTACTTGCTTTCATCACTTCACCTACAAACAGCCCTAAAAGACCTTTTTTTCCGTTTTTATATTCCTCTACTTTGTCAGGATATTTGGCCAATACTTCGGCAATGATACCTGAAATAAGGTTGACATCATTGGTTTGAATAACATTAAGTCTTTCGGCTATTGAAAGGACTGATTCATTTGGATTTTTGACTAATTCAGGAAAAACAAGTTGACTGGCACTGCTGTTGCTCAATTTGTCTTGGTCTATCAATGAAATAAGTTCCGCAATTTTGGAAGCATCCAATGGAAACTCATTAATATCCATGGCTTGTTCATTCAAATAGGATTTTATCGTTCCCAAAGTCCAGTTAGCCGCCGATTTGTAATTGCTAGTATGTTCTGTGATTTTCAGGAAATAATTGGTTAAATCTTTATCCTCAGTAATGGTTTTGGCATCATATTCAGGAAGAGACAACTCATTTTTTAAACGGTTGTACAATTGGTGAGGAAGGGCAGGTAAGCTTTCTGTAAGTTGTTGTAAATAGGCATCGCTTACAATAAAAGGAGGAAGGTCAGGCTCAGGGAAATAGCGGTAATCATTGGCAGCTTCCTTGGTTCTCATACTGAAAGTTTGTCCTTTCAAAGCGTTAAAACCACGGGTTTCCGACACAAAAGTTTGACCACTGTTCAGTAATTCTGTTTGTCTGATTATTTCACTTTCTATGGCTCTTTTCACATTTGAAATAGAGTTCATGTTTTTTATTTCAACCTTAGTTCCAAAAGTTGTAGTTCCCACAGGGCGAATAGAAACGTTGGCATCACAACGCAAAGAACCTTCTTCCATGTTACCATCGCAAATCCCTAAATAGCGCACTAATTTTCTCATTTCACTGACATATTCATAGGCTTCCTCAGCGCTTCTTAGGTCAGGTTCACTAACCAATTCAATCAAAGGAACACCTGCGCGGTTGTAATCAACCAAAGTGTCATTTAAGTCTTGGTCGTGCATGCTTTTTCCACTGTCTTCCTCCATGTGTATGCGAGTAATACGAATGGATTTTTCTTGACCATCTTTGTTTTTGATGCTTACAAAACCACCTGTACAAATGGGAGTTTGGTCTTGTGTTATTTGGTAACCTTTAGGCAAATCGGCATAAAAGTAGTTTTTTCTATCAAAACGGTTGTTGCGAGTGATGTTACAATTCAGCGCCAATCCCATCATAATCGCTTTTTCGATAACCTCTTTGTTGTGTTTAGGGAGGGTGCCGGGGTGGGCTAATGAAATGGGACTAACTTGGGTGTTAGGTAATGCACCGTATTCCGCTAAGTCACTGCAATAAGCTTTGCTTTTTGTCAGTAATTGTATGTGTATTTCTAAACCAATAATGGCTTCGTAAGTGGTCATATTTTAAATGCAAATTTAAGGATTAACATGATAAAAAATAAGGTTGATTTTTATTTCAACTTTTCATTGTTTAGATGTCTTTGATGGTCCCTATTGGTTTTTTTCTCTATGTTTTTAGTAAATGCAGCATTAAGGTCGATTCCTGTTTGATTAGCCAAACAGATTAGAACCCATAGTACGTCGGCCATTTCATCCCCCAAATCATGTTTTTTATCACTTTCTTTGAAAGATTGTTCTCCGTATTTACGGGAAATAATGCGAGCTAATTCACCCACTTCTTCCATTAATATTGCCATATTTGTTAACTCATTAAAGTAGCGAACGCCATGTTTTTTAATCCATGCATCTACTAATTCTTGAGCTTCTGCTAAATGAATAGGAGGGGTGGACATGGTTTTATTACTCTTGTGCCGCTAACCAACGTTCGGAATCCAAGGCAGCCATACAGCCACTTCCTGCAGCAGTAACTGCCTGACGGTATATTTTGTCTTGGGCATCTCCACAAGCAAATACACCCGGAATATTTGTGTAGGTGGAATCAGGTTTAGTTATTAAATAACCTTGCTCATCCATGTCCAACTGTCCTTTGAAAATACCGGTATTAGGTGTGTGTCCAATGGCCACAAAGAAACCTGAAACTTCAATTTCTTTGGTGCTTTGATCCACATTATTTTTTATTCTAACGCCAGTTACCACTTGGTCGCCCAGTATTTCGTCTGTTTCTGAATTGAAATGGACTACAATGTTTGGGGTATTTAACACACGGTGTTGCATGGCTTTAGAAGCTCTGAATTCATCACGTCTAACAATCATGTGAACTTTAGTACAAAGTTTAGCTAAATAACTTGCCTCTTCACAAGCGGTATCACCTGCACCAACAATGGCAACATCTTTACCTCTGTAAAAGAAACCATCACAAACAGCACAAGCACTAACGCCGCTGCCATTCAATCTTTGTTCACTTGGAATACCAAGCCATTTTGCACTTGCACCTGTCGCAATAATGACAGTTTGGGCTAAAATAGTTTTGGTTTCATCGGCAATACAAACAAAAGGACGTTGACTAAAATCAACTTTTGTAATTAATCCATAACGAACGTCAGCACCCAAACGAACGGCTTGTTTTTTGAAATTATCCATCATTTCAGGTCCCATAATGCCATCTGGATAACCTGGGTAATTCTCTACATCGGTTGTAATGGTCAGTTGACCACCCGGTTGTAATCCTTCATACATAACCGGTTTCATATCAGCTCTAGCGGCATAAATGGCTGCTGTAAATCCTGCAGGACCACTTCCTATAATTAAACACTCAACATTTTCTACTTCTTGATTCATGCTGCAAATTAAGAATTAAATTTTGAATATTGAAATAAGCAAAGTAACACAATTGAAAAAAAAGTGAAAATGGTTGAAATAAGTGGAGTGAATCAGTTTATTTGAATTAAAACTTGGGAATTATTGTTAAACTTGAAATTTCAGTAATAGAAAAAGAGATTTCTATTTATAAAAAAAGAGTGTAAAGAGGCAATAAAACAGGTTTTATTTTAAACAGCAGTTGTTTAATTCTGACTTATAATTTTGATACCATTGTTTACCATGCCTTCTTCTCATGGCGTTTATAGCTCTTCTATTATGCCAATTCCATTTTATTAATTCAGAGTTACGAACGATACATACTCCAACTCTCTCATATTTAAATCCATATTTATTTTGGATGGAATCTTCGCATTTTAAATAAATTCCTGAACTGTCAACATTTGGTTTCCCCCAAACATAAAATACAATGAATTTGTGTTTCTTGGTGGAATCTGAAGAATAAAATTCACTTTTACTGAATAAATTTGAGTGATAAAATAGTAAAAGTGCCATTAAACATAGCCTCTTATACAAGACAAATTCTTTCCAACTAATGGTTTGGAGAATACCTAAATTTGTATAATCCCAAGCACTTTTATGTTGAATTAAACCAAACCTTTCTATCATCTTTATGCAAATATAACGGATTTGAATATTAATGAAATGATTAAAATCCGCCAATCACTAACACTTTAGAAAAAATTAGATTATTAGATAATTATAATAGGAATTAGAGAAATCATATAATCTACTAGAATCAATTTTTACGTTTCCATTATTGTCAATCTCAACAACTTTTAACTTTTGATTTAATTGAGGGTAATAAATAATAGTTTTTGAATCTTTTTCGTGATAAATCCAAGTTTTTGTTCTTCTTAATTTAAATTGGTATAAAGGGCGACTTAATTTGTGATTAATTCTTTTTGCTTCAATCCTTTCCAATTCAACATGGCCTTCTGTAATAATCTCATGATTTATTAAGTCATATTCTTTACAGTATTGAATACTATCATTGTATTCGATTTCAATAAATGAATAAATGTCTCCATCTGGCGTTAAAGAATGACTAAAATAATAAAATTCAGAGGTGTCTTTATTGTGAAGAAAACTTAAATGAAAACAATTTATGCATGAGTCTATTTTGCCATATTTTAAATTAAATGTATCTAATGCACTATTTGGGCATTTATTTATTGTTAAATCTTTCTTGTTTTCTTTACATGAATTGAAGACCAAGAGAAGTAGTAAGAATTTAATTAAATAATCCATTTTGTCTATGCTTTATTTTTTCTTGCTTATCTTAATATGCATCCTCTTGATGTTGTGAGCATTTTTAAGCTCCCTTGCTTGAACCATCCCTTTCTATCATCTCAATGCAAATATAAATGTTAATGAGATGATTGAAAACGATAATAACCTCCCTTTTATTTTGCTTTGCAGCTTGAGAATGATTAGAGTGTTGAAATATTAGAGGAATTGCTTGGTAGCAGTCCCAACTTCAATTGTGTACGACAAACAATGGGGAAAACTCACAAGTTATGTGCTTTAGCAGTCTTATTCTATAAAGTTTTTCTATGAACCAATACAGAGATAACGAACACAATGAATACATGCTAATCCAAAAAAAAAGTCCATCACAATGATGGACTTTTTTTTATATAAAGTTGTGGTTTATTAACCTCCGAAATCATCGAATGCCACATTTTCTTTTGGCACACCCCAATCGTCACACATTTTGATAACGGCTTGGTTCATCATTGGTGGTCCACAGAAGTAGAACTCAATGTCTTCAGGGGATTTGTGTTTAGCCAAATATTCATTGATAACGGCATTGTGTACAAATCCTGTAAATCCATCACCTTCAGGGTCGTTTACATCTTTTTTGTTTACCCAATTGTCTTCTGGCATTGGTTCACTTAGAACCACATGGAATTTGAAGTTAGGGAATTCTTTTTCGATTGCTCTAAATTCATCGATATAGAACAATTCACGTTTACTTCTACCACCGTACCAAAAAGTAACAGTTCTATCTGTTGTTTTCAAAGTGTGGAACAAGTGGAATAAGTGAGAACGCAAAGGCGCCATACCTGCACCACCTCCAACGTATAACATTTCTGCTTTTGTTGGTTTAATAAAGAACTCTCCATAAGGACCTGAGATAGTTACTTTATCGCCTGGTTTGCAACCAAACACATAAGAAGAACAAATACCTGGGTTTACATCCATCCAAGCATTTTTAGCTCTGTCCCAAGGTGGCGTAGCGATACGAATATTCAATTTAACGATATTTCCTTCAGCAGGGTGGTTGGCCATTGAATAAGCTCTGAAAATTGGTTCAGGGTTTTTCATTTTCAAGTCCCACAATTTGAATTTATCCCAATCTGGTTTGAACTTGTCATCACCAGCAGGATCGCCAGGTAATGGTCTTATGTCCATGTCTTTGAAAGCAACTTCGCACTGAGGAACGTCCACTTGGATGTATCCACCCGCTTCGAAGTGTAAGTTTTCACCTTCAGGTAATTTTACAACAAATTCTTTAATAAATGAGGCAACGTTGTAGTTAGAAACCACTTCACATTCCCATTTTTTAATACCAAAAATCTCATCAGGAATTTGGATTTTCATGTTGTTTTTAACTTTTACTTGGCAAGTCAAACGAACACCTTCTTTTTGTGCTTTTCTGTTGATGTGACCCGTTTCAGTTGGAAGAATATCTCCACCACCTTCAGAAATCACACATTTACACATGGCACAAGTTCCACCACCGCCACAAGCAGATGGTAAGAATATTTTTTCGTTAGCAAGAGCCGTTAACAAAGTTCCGCCTGCAGCCACAGTGATAGTTTTTTCATTGTTAATTACAATTTGTACATCACCTTGTTGAACCAAGTATTTGGCAGCAAAAATAAGGACTAAAACCAGTGCTAAAATAACAACGGTTGGGACTACCCCAGATAAAATCAATGAAGTAGTGTCAATGTCTAATAATATATTTAAAATCATGTTCGTTCTATTATTTTAATTCGAAACCCATAAAACTTAAAAACCCGAATGCCATTAAACCAACGATGATAAAAGTGATACCTAATCCTTTTAAAGGCGCAGGAACATCGCTGTATTTAAGTTTTTCTCTGATAGCTGCTAGGGCAACGATAGCGATTAACCAACCAATACCAGAACCTAATCCGTAAACAATTGGTTCAGCTACATTGGTAAACCCTTTTTGACTCATAAACAAGGCTCCACCTAATATTGAACAGTTAACAGCAATAAGAGGTAAGAAAATACCAAGCGTCGCATATAAGCTAGGGCTTAATTTTTCAACAGCCATTTCGGTTAATTGGGTAAAAGAAGCAATAACCGCAATAAACACAATAAAAGTTAAGAAACTTAAATCAAGTTTAGCAAAGCTAGGATCAATCCAAGTCATTGCGCCAGGGCTTAAGAAATACTTTTCGATAGCCCAGTTTAAAGGCACAGTTAAAGTTAGTACGAAGATAACCGCTGCACCTAATCCGATGGCAGTGGATACCTTTTTAGAAACAGCCAAATAAGAACACATTCCTAAAAAGACTGAAAATATCATGTTGTCGATAAAAATCGATTTAACAGCTATATTTATTAATGAATTTGCAATAAGCATAATGAATTTTTGTTTTTAAATGTTAATTTTATTCTGTTTCTCTGTAACCGTTTCTTGCTCTTTGTGCCCAAATTAAAAGACCTACAATAATAGCAGCACCTGCAGGTATCATCATTACTCCGTTTCCAATAAATGGTATGCCTGCTGCTTCAAAAACCTTGAATCCAAATAATTTACCTGAACCTAATAATTCTCTGAAGAAAGCAACTATCATTAGAATTAAGCCGTAACCTAATCCGTTTCCAATACCATCAATAAAAGATGGAATTGGTTTGTTCGCCATGGCATAAGCTTCTAATCGACCCATAACAATACAATTGGTAATAATTAAACCAACAAATACTGAAAGTGTTTTAGAAATATCATAGACATAAGCTTTCAAAACTTGGTCAACCAAGATAACAAACAATGAAACTATTGACAATTGAACAATAATACGAATACGAGAAGGGATTGTATTGCGCAACATTGAAATAAACAAGTTAGAAAAAGCAGTTACAAAGGTTAATGCAACTGACATCCAAAATGCTGGTTTTAATTCAACGGTTACAGCTAATGCTGAACAAATTCCCAATACTTGAACGGTAATAGGGTTGTTTCCATCAAGAGGATCTGTTAATAATTTTCTATTTTTCTTAGAGAATAACGATTCTCTTTTTTCTTTTACAACGGGTTGTGCAGTTGTTGTACTCATAATTAGATTTTTGATTTTTTTGATTTAATAAATTGTTCGTAAGCACTCAAATAGTCAGCTAACATATCGTTAACACCTATTGCTGTTTTGGTAGCACCACTCAATCCATCTACTGCGTGTGGATCATTTGAGTAATCATTTCCTTCACCTTTTTTCATTACTACTGGCATTAATTTGTCTCCGTCAAAAATGCTTTTCCCTGCGTATCTAGTGTAAACAGCTTCATCGTCAGCAATCCTTGCACCCAAACCAGGCGTTTCAGCTTTGTGAGAAAATACAATACCATTGATGGTTGATAAATCTTTTTTCAATGAAATATAAGCAGAGATTTTGTCCCATAATCCTTTTCCACTACTCGCTAAAACAAAAAATTCTGTTTCGTTTGGATTAGTTTCAGAAGCAATTTCAAAAACTGGATATAAACGGTCTTTCGCTGGTTTTTTATTTTCAGCGTCAATGTTCACGTCAACTACATTTTTGCCTTCGATTACTTTACCAGAAAAGTCAACCACATAACCTTTAACTCTAGTGTTATAAGTTGATTCAACTTTCTCTGGAGTCCAAGTTTCATCTAGCTTTACAATAGTAGCCAATATTTTTTTCTTTCTATCTAATTCGATATTGGCATCTTGTGCTGGTTTAAGTATAGATGCAGCTAAATATAATGCTGTACCACACACCACAGTTACTATACAAGTGTATAGTATTATATATACGTTTGAATTTTTATTTGACACGGGCTAACCTCCTTTTTTTATTAGATTCTATTACAAAATAATCGATAAGTGGAGCCAATACATTGAATAATAATATGGCCAACATCATACCTTCTGGATACGCAGGGTTCCAAACTCTTAACATTACAGTGAATGCACCAATTAGTAATCCATAATAGATTTTACCAATATTAGTTTGTGCAGCACTTACAGGGTCAGTAGCCATGTAAACAGCACCAAAAGCAAATCCACCCATTAATAAATGAGACAAAGGATTAGCCGCCATGTAAATATTGTTTAAATGTAATCCTGAATTTAATGAATTCATCATTAATCCCATTGCAAATCCACCAATGAATACAGAAGCAATAATTCTCCAACTGCCTATTCCTGTAATTATTAATATCAATGCTCCTATCAAGATGGCAAGAACAGAGGTTTCTCCGATGGAACCTTGTTCCAAACCAACAAACATCTCCCACATTGATGCAGTAGCTACTTTGCCTTCACCATATAAACTTAATGAGGTTGCACCACTAAATCCTTCAACTGCTTCGCTTCTATTAGCTGCTACCCATAAAAAATCACCGTTTGAAAGATATTCACCTGCCATGTATGCTGGGTAAGCAAAGAATAAAAATACTCTGGCTGTTAAGGCTGGATTTAATAAATTCATACCAGTACCACCAAATACTTCTTTACAAACCACAACTGTAAAGGCTGTTGCTACACCAACCATCCACAAAGGAATAGAAGGAGGTAAGCACAATGGAATTAACATACCTGTTACTAAGAATCCTTCGTTAACTTGGTGACCTCTAATTTGTGCAAATATGAACTCAACCGCCAAACCAACAATGTAAGAAACCGCAACAATAGGCAATACCACAATAGAACCTTCTATCATGTTTTCAAGTAGGGTAGATTCAACGCCTATTGCTTTGAAATGTTGGTATCCAACGTTCCAAATACCAAATAGTAGGGCAGGAATCATAGCAATAACGACAGTAAACATCGTTCTTTTTAAATCGATACCATCTTTGATATGTGTACCACCGTGGGTCGTATGGCCGGGTACAAATAAGAAAGTGTCAATGGCATCAAAAGTGCTTCTTAATTTTTCGTATTTACCACCCTTGTTAAACTCAGGGCGTAAACGATGTAAGACTTCTTTTAATTTATTCATGGATATATTATGCTTCTTTTTCTAAGTAAGTTAAACCTGATTCTATTATTTCTTGAATTGGGGCTTTTGATGTGCAAATAAATTCACACAATGCCATATCCTCAGGACCAACTTCATATAATCCTAATGATTCCATATTCTCTATGTCATTTGCCATACAAGCTTTGATTAATTGTAATGGCATAATGTCCATTGGTAATACTTTTTCGTAATCACCTGTTACCACAAAAGCTCTTTCCTCACCATGCATGTTGGTATTGACTTTGTATTTTTTCTCTGGGAAAATAAAACTAGGCATAGTCATAGAAAGACTTGGGCGAGGATAAGATGGAAGTAACCATCCTAAAAACTCTTCTTCATCACCTTCTGGTATTACAGTTACTAAACTGTCATAATAGCCTAAATAGCCATCAGCACTTATTTTATTACCTGTTAAAACATTGCCTGAAATGACTCTTTGATTTCCTGCTTGTAAATTGTGGTCCAATAAACTGCTTACACTTGAACCAATTAGCATTTCATAATATTGCTTGTTGATGACTTCAGAACCAGCAAGTGCTACTAATTTTCTTGCATCGTATTTGCCTGTGTTGAACAAACGACCTACAATTAACACATCTTGTGGGTTGATAAACCAAACGATATCATTTTTGGTAATAACGGGATCAAGATGGTGAATTTGAACACCAATATTTCCACTTGGATGTGGACCATCAAAATAGGTTTTTACCACACCATGAGCGTGTTCTAAAGTATCGCAATTTTCAAGTCTTTTAGATAAGTTTAAATATACTTTACCTTCAGTTAATTTAGATAAAGCATCAATTCCTGCTTGAAAATCCTTTGATTGTCCATTCAAGATGTAGTTATAATCAACACCTAGAGGCGCTGAATCAAAACCTGAGATAAAGATTGAACGCGGAGGATGATTAGCATCTGCAATTTTGTTGAACGGTCTTTGACGCAATAAAGGCCAAATACCACTCGATAACATTTTGCTGCTAACTTCTTCTTTTGTCAATTGTTTAGGGTCAGCAGTTCCAAAATCTTTGTAACTTGACTGAGCATCAGAAAGAATAACAATTTCCTGAATTACACGTTTTTCACCTCTTTTGATTTCAATGACTTCTCCACTCACCGGCGAAGTGAACACGATTTGTTCATTTTCTTTGGCATAAAAAAGTGGGTCACCTGCTTTTACTTCAGAGCCTTGCTCTACAATAAGTTTTGGTGTAATCCCTTTGAAATCAAGGGGTTTGATTGCGAAATTTCTTGAAATTTCATTCTTCTTCGTAAACCTAAGGGCTTCCCCTTCTAGTTTAATGTCGAATCCTTTGGTTAATTTGATAGTCTTGGCCATTGCGTAAGGCATTTTTAAAAACGCACGCAAAAATATAATTTAAGTTCAATAAAACAAGGTGTAAATGAAAAAAGTTTCTTTCTGTTTTTTAATTTTATTCTGAATTGTTTGTTTGTGAATTGTTTAATTTTTGCAATACTTGTTTTCAATATTAAATGGTTAAATTTGCAGTGACATTTTAAACTCCTATCTTATGAAATTTATACAATCAATAATTCTCTTCTTTTTTATCTCTTCTGCATTCACTATTAATGCCCAATTCAATGAAGTTAATATCAACATGAGTAAGGGAATGCAAAGTGGTTTGAAAATTAAAGTACCTAACCTAAACAAAGAAATTGCATTTCAAGGGGTTACTGAAGTATTGTCTGATAAAAATTCTGCCCTTGTTCCTGTCTTCAATTCTGAGGAAGAGATATTTTTCACTAACTTGAGTTTACCTTTGGTAAGTAATTTAAAATGTGCTCTTTATGGTATTTTTTTAAATCAAGATTCTTCTTTTGTGATTTGTGTAGCGACTGAAGAAAAAATGATTAATTCAAATAATTCACTCAAAGAAATGATAGGCGTTCAATCTCTTTGCTTGGAAGTGAAAAAACAAATTGATAAAATCATTAAAGCTCAAAATATTGATTCATTGAAACATAAAATCGCTCAATTGGAGATTCAATACCAAAAAGTGTCTGATGATATAGATAAACTAAAACGTGTTGTAAAAACAGATAATAAAGACGCAGCTAAAGATGAAAAATCGGCGATTAAAACCAATGAACAATCTAAATTAACAGTTTCTGAAATTGAACAAACTAAACAGAACATTGCCCGTCAACAAAAAGAAATCAATGAATTTCCTCTTGATCAATTGAAAAATGAAAACAAGTTCAAAAATGGAAATATTTCATCGAATCGAAAGATGATTAAAAAATTAGCAAAATCAAATAAGAAACTAACTAATAAAATTATCGATGAACGCACCGAAATTGAAGTTAATAAACAACTGATTACAAGTGCAAAAGACAATGTTAAGGAACTCAAAAAATTAAACAAATCTCAACTGAAACACGAAAGCAAAATCAATAAATACCAATCGCAAATTGATTTTAACAATCAAAATATTCGATTAAAAAGAGTTGAGATTAACAATGACAGTATTGTGGTAAGACGCAATGAAAAGAAAATGGAGGATTTTGATATTAAAGGTCGTCAAAGAGAAGTAAACAAGCTGATTAGCAAGCAACAAGACCTTGAAAAAAAGAATCAAAAACAAAAGACTAAAATAGAAACATCAACGGCTGAAGCTGAATTGAAAAGAAAAGAAGCTGAAGCCGCTCAAGCACAATCTAATGCTTTAGTCACAAAACAACAAAGCCTTAAAGCTGAAATAGAACTACTTAAATCGGAATTGAGATTGCTCGAACGCTAGTTGACGCCCATTCCAAATAAGGCAAAATCATATTTTACAGGGTCTTTCGGGTCGAACTTCTTTAACTTCTCTGTTAAATAAACAGCATTTTCCCAACTGGTTTTTTCCTCTTTTAACAAGTTTAGTTTTAATGCCTGCCTGATGACGTGAACATCTAATGGACAAATCAATTGTGAGGGTTTTATTTTCTCCCACAGTCCAAAATCTATTCCCTTTTCGTCCTTTCTAACCATCCATCTCAGAAACATATTCAAGCGTTTACAAGCACTTCCACTGTCGGGGTAAGCGATGTGTTTTTTGGTCCGACTTACAAAATAGGGACTCATTTCAAAACTTTTGCGAAATTGGTTTAGCCCATTTTTGACATTAATATCTTTCGGTTTCACCCCTTCTGAAAAAGCCTGTTCTAAGCCACCTTGGTTTAAATACAAATCTTTTAAAAAACCAATAATACTCAATAAATCTGTGTCGTTGAATGTTCTGTGGACAAAACCTAAACAAGCTTTTAAGTCTATTTCTTGGTGTTGTGTGATGAATTCAAAAGGCTTGTTTTCGAATATTTCTATTAATCGGTGTGCATTTTTGATTATCGTTACCCTTTGTCCCCAAGAAAGAATACTAACCAAAAACCCCATTATTTCTATGTCTTCTTTTTGTGTAAATAAATGAGGAATAGAGATTGGGTCATTGGCAATAAATCCTGTTTGATGATGTCTCTCATAGGCTTCATTGAGAATACTCTCTAAAGATTTAGAAGTCATTTTTGCTCCCATTTTATCTAATTAACCGAACGACTCCATTCACTTTTTTGGTTAATTTAGTCGAACTATTGGTAAATTCATAAATGTAATAATAGGTGCCATCTGAACATGGTCTAGAAATGTCGTTATCAACACAACCATTCCAAAACTCTTGATCAGGATAAGTAAATTCGTACACGATTTCTCCCCAGCGGTTGTAAATAAAACCTCTTAATTGGTCGTACCCAATCATCTTAACCTCAAAGAAATCATTGATGTCGTCCCCTTTGGAATTTCCATTTTGAAGTTTGAAAGGTGTAAACACATTGGGGATGATTAAATTATTTGAGTCGCAAGAAATAAAAGTCAATTGAAGTGTGTCTGAATAAACGCAATTGTTGGAATCCGTAACCCTTACCCAAACTTTTTGACTTGCATTAATGGTCGTTTTATTTGAAGTGGAACCGTTGCTCCATAAATAAGTGGCTTTAGGTAAATTGCTAGGCTGAAAAGTGATTAATTTCCCTTTGCAAACTACAGTGTCTTTGCCTAGTTCAAAATATGGTTTTTTGTAAATCTCAATGGTTTTAGAAATGGAATCCTCTTTGCACCCAGCATTGTTGGGGTATTGAATCGCCAATTTTAAATTAAAAGTACCAACTTTGTTGTATTGTTTGCTTACAGAATCACCCACTGCACTACTTCCGTCGCCAAAGCTCCAATTGTAAATGGCCAAAGAATCAGAATTCGCTTTGAATGTAAATTGGTATGAACTATCGCATGAGGAAAGTTTATTCTCACTAATGGTTAATTCTGTTTCATTGTTGACATAGTCGCTTGACAAGGCAGTGGCGTAACTTTCATCTCTTCCCATTGCATACATATAAGCATGAAATCCAGTTTTTGATTGTAAAAAATAGTTTAAACTTGGATTCATTGTCAATGTTCCAATCATTTTGCCGCATTTTTCGGTAAAACGAGTGGTATCTAATCGGTTACTATTTAAGGACAATTGCCATAATTTCCCTTTTTCTGCAACTATACCCAAGTAAAACTCACTAGGGGTAGAAGAGTTGTTTGATATATTGGAGGTGGTGGTGTAGCTAAAACCAACTTGAGTGGTGGTTTGATTGTCGGGTAATAATGCCATCATACTTGGATTCCCTAAGCTGTTGGGATGACCATTGCAACCTCCACTTCTCATTATTTGAGTGACAGATATTTTTTTGTTTGTTTGAATACAAACAGAATTATTGGAAGTTTCTCTTGATTTTAAGACTTCGCCTTCATTTAATATAGCCACGAGATTGCCATCCACAATGATATTAGTATTGTCCTCAGTGGCAGTCACTTGGTAGTTGTAACCATCTAAATTCCCTACAAATGGAATGGTAGTGTATTTATTGCCAAGATACTGAAGGGGAATAGATTGATTGTATAAATGGTCGCACCCTCTGCAAGCGGTGTTGTTATAATCAACGAAGGAACACATGGCACCTTCGAATACGGCAAACTTTTTACATCCCGCAGTATTCCATATTTTAGTGCCTGCAAAAGATTGACTGTCTTGTGCTTGAGCTCTATAAATTTGACCTTTATTTAAGGTTATTTGGAACAAGAGGTCTTTACTCAAACTGGTTTTGGAGTCAGCCGTTGGTAAAATATTGATTCTAACGCCATCCTCTAAAGCCACCACGGTAAATAAACTGTTGTTAGAAAGGCCTATAGATTGGTCACCACGAATAGTATTGATATAATAAACGGGGTTATTAGGGATTTTTTCAGTTGGAATAATAGAACTCATGTCCGTGCTATTGAGTGCATTATTCATAGCCATCAAGGTAATAGGTTCCACAGCAGTAATTAAAATACTTCGACTGGGATTAAACACAGAGGCGAGTGGAGTGCCACTACTTCTGAAATAGTTTATTTGAGTGTCTCTGCCCCATATATTGAAAGTTTCAGTATAAGTTGCACACGTTACAGTGACTCTGTTTTTTGGGGTTTTGGAATGAATGACAAAGGAGATTTTTTCGAAGGTAAAATAGTTGTCTAAAAAACAAAATCTAAATTCTTTACCGTCATTAAAAACATTAGTTTGAGCATTCAATGGATTTTGAACAAACCAAAAGCAAATCAATAAGCCAAAAAGAAAGTATTTTTTACGCAAGTTTTCCGAATTTATGCAAATATAAGTTTGACTAAATAGTTTTATCTTATAATTTATTAACTTTGACGACAAATTAGAAGTAAAAGTTGTATTTAGTTTTTAATTTGCCACTTTATTTAATATAAAACAATTAACCAATAAGAATGAAAAAGATTTATTCAATGAGTATTGCCATCTTGTTTATGGCTACCAATTTTGTACACGCTCAGAGTACAGCCACTTTAATAAAAAAAGTGGAAGCACAGCCCGGAAAGCTTGTTATTCCTTACGAAAAATACCGTTTACCTAACGGATTAACAGTTATTATTAACGAAGATCACAGTGATCCAATCGTGCATGTTGAGGTTACTTACCACGTAGGTTCAAACAGAGAAACACCAAGAAGAACTGGATTTGCCCACTTTTTTGAACACATGATGTTTCAAGGTTCACAAAACGTTGCAGACGAAGAGCATTTTAAAATAGTTCAAGGTTCCGGTGGAGACATGAATGGAACAACTAACCGTGACAGAACTAACTATTTTGAAACAGTTCCTAGCAATATGTTAGAAACTGCGTTGTGGTTAGAAGCTGACAGAATGGGCTTTTTATTACCCGCTTTCACTAACAAGAAATTTGAAACACAAAGAGCAACCGTAAAAAATGAAAAAGACCAACGTTATGCCAATGGATACGGTATGTTGCCAGAAATTCAAGACCAAACGATTTACCCTTATGCTCACCCATACAGCTGGCAAACAATTGGTTATGTTGATGATTTAAACGCAGCTGATTCAAATGATTTGAAAAATTTCTTTTTGAAATGGTATGGTCCTAACAACGCTATTTTAGTAATTTCAGGTGATGTAAACACGCAATCAGCATTACAAATGGTTGAGAAGTATTTTGGTTCTATCAGCAAAGGTGTTGATGTGCCTGCTTTGCCTAAAAAACCAGTAACTTTAGAAGAAATAAAAATTAAAAATGTTGACAGTAAAGTTCAATTACCACTTTCTAGTATTACTTATCCAACAGTTCCAACTTTCCACAATGATGAAGCTGCACTTGATATTTTAGCTAGTATTTTAAGTGAAGGTAAAAACTCATACTTATACAAACAATTCGTTGACAATGGAAGTGCATTACAAGCTTCATGTTCAAACAGTACATACGAAATTGCAGGTGAATTTAACTTTATGATTGTGACTTATCCTGCTGCTATGGGTGGATTAAGTGAAAAAGAAATGAGAGATGAATTAGCGAAAGCTTTATTGGCTTTTGAAGCACAAGGATTTACAGATGAAGATTTAAAAAGAATTAAACAAACTTTCACTTCAAGATATTTTGGTATTTTGGAAACAGTGGCCTCAAAAGCAAGTGTATTGACTTCGTACGAAATGTTATTACCAACGCGTGATTTCACAATTCAAGATGACATTAACAGATACGAAAAAGTAACAAAAGCAGATATAATGAGAGTTTACAATCAATATATCAAAGGTAAAAACTATGCTTGTGTTAATATTATGCCACATCCAGATTATGTAAACAACAGAAATGCAAAGATTAAACCTTACGAAAGTGAAAATCCATACGCAACTGTATCTCCAGATAAAACTGCTTACCAAGGTTTAGTTTACAAACCAAATGTGGACGCACCAGGATTTGACCGTAGCAAAAAACCAGTAGTTGCACCAGCAAAACCTGCTAATGTTCCAGAGTTTTTCAAAAACACATTTGAAAATGGCATTCAAGTAGTTGGTACAAAAAGTTCAGAAACACCAAGAGTTTATATCAATATGGACATTAAAGGTGGTCACTTATTTGAAGTAGGTAAAGTAAAAAATGGTACTGCCGTAATGCTTGGTATGATGATGAACGAAGGTACTACTACTAAAACTGCATTGGAAGTTGAGAATAAATTGAAAGAATTAGGTAGTGAAATAAACTTTAGCAGCAGTGGAAACAGCATGTCAGCTTATGTAGAATGTTACAAAGACAAAGTTTCTGAGACTATGCAAATTTTTGAAGACATGTTCTTCAATCCAGCATTCAACGAAAAAGATTTTACTACCAATAGAAAAGCCTTGTTACAATCAATGGAAAACAATGCTTATGATGAAAACTATTTTGCTGGTAAAAAATTCAATGAGATGTTATATGGTAATGACAACCCAATTGGTGTAATGGCATTGTCTGATTACAGCGTTGCAAGTAAAATTACAATTGCTGATTTGAAAAACTACCACTCTAATTTTATGTCGCCTAACTTAACTTCAATTACTATTATTGGAGATATTGATGAAGCAACAGCTCTTCAAAACTTAGCATTCTTGAAAAAATGGGAAAATAAAAAATTAGAAATTCCGACTTACAATAAATTCCCTGCATTAACAGCACCACAAATTTTGTTAGTCAACCAAGATTATGCTAAACAAACCAACATAACCATGGGATATAGATCAATTCCTTCAGAGTTTTTTGGTGATTACTACAAAGCTTCAATTATGAATTTTGCTTTAGGTGGCGCATTCAACAGTCGTTTGAACTTAAACATCAGAGAAGACAAAGGATGGACTTATGGTATCCGTTCAGGTTTCCGTTCCCCAAGAATGGGTTACCCAAGTACTTTTATTGTTAGTGCAGGTATTAAAGCGTCAGCTACAGATAGTGCAATTATTGAGGTTTTGAAGGAGCTTAAAAACTATGCTGCAAATGGTATCACAGATGAAGAATTAGATTTTACTAAAAAATCATTGTTAGGAAGTGATGCATTAAAATACGAAAGTCCAAGTGATAAATTAGGATTTTTGAGCACAATAGTTCAATACAATTTAGATAGAAACTACAATGCACAAAGAGCAGAAATAGTTAAAAACATTACAAAAGAAGAAATCAATGCTTTAGCAAAAAGATTACTAGCTTTAGATAATTTAGTCATCATGTGTGTAGGTGATGATTTGAAAATTAAAGAAGGCTTAGAAAAATTAGGCTACGGCAAAGTAAAAGTAATGAAAATGTAATATCGTTTTATTTTGATTTAATTTTAAAAAAACCGACATCAATTGATGTCGGTTTTTTTTTGTTTAAAGGGTTTATGTAGTGAAGGGTGATTGTTTAGTTGTTGAGGTGTTTATTTGTTTAGTTGTTTAGTTGTTTAAAGGGTTTAATTGTTCCACACCGTTCAGCGTGATTGTTTAGTTGTCACCCTGAGGCACTCGAAGGGTGTTTAAAGGGTTTAAGTGGTTTTTATTTTCCTTTTGTCATCCACTAGGCTGAGCCTAGTCACGTGAGAGTAGTTCTCGAAGGGTGTTTAAAGGGTTTAAAAGGTTTAATTGTTTAAGGGGTTGGTCATTCTGGAAAAAGATGAGCGTTGAATGAGCAAAGGACTTTTATACTGAATCAAGTTCAGCACAGGTCTCAGAATCTTTTAGTTGTTTAGGGGTTTAAAAGGTTTAATTGTCACCCACTAGGCTGAGCCTAGCCTCGACCTGCCCCTCTTCTCGGCTCAGCCGAGAAGAGGGGCGTAAGAACCGCTAACATTTGAGTTGAGTTTTAAACTTCAAATGAAATTTTATCATAACTTGAAATTCTTTTTTTCTTTTAATGTTAAAAGAAAAAAAAACCACCACCCAATCAAAAATTCCGTTTTTGTGGCTGCAGGCTCGGCTGCCTATCCACAAAAGGGAATTTTCACGCATTGGCTGGACCCCAGCCGCACGCGAGTGTGCTTTAATAAGGCCTTTTTTGTCTATGGTTCGAGAGCCTCTCCATGACAAAAATCTAAAATCAAAAAACTTTCTTGGGTTTCCAAACGTGCCATTCAATGCGGTGGTTTTTGTGGGTTTAGATTTTTTTGGGTTACCTCAAAAGAAGTTCCTCGAGTGGACTCGAGGAAATCACCTGTAGAGGTCAAAAAAAGCAAACCCTCAAAAATTTATTTAGCTTTGGAAATAAAAGCCTCATTGTGGCACTAGCTTTTTCTTTTCTACTTTCTTTTTTGCAATGAAAAAAGAAAGTAGAAACTTGAAGTAAATGTTGATTTTGTTGCAGAATCGAATATTATTGAATTTAATTAACCAAGAAGAGCGTTTCCAAAAAGCTGTCGGGAAGAGATGTCTCCTTTGTTGACATGACAGCAGTCCCGATAGCTATCGGGAAATAGTTTTAAAAATCTACAATCTAAAATCAAAAATAGTTTATCTCTGTAGCACCAATTTATAAACTTTATCCTTCCATTTCAATGCATACACCCCATTTTGTAAGTGTTTGATATTAAGCATCGTTTTTCCAGATTGAATGGTTTGGCTCATAATCAATTGCCCGCTTGTTGAATAAATTTCTAATACACCATTATTGTCTGTTTCTACAGCAAACAAACCATCACTTGGATTAGGGTAAATCTTGAACACTGTTAATTGATTAAGTATAAGACTAGATGAAGGTAAAATACGCAAATTGACAGTTGCGGTATCCTTGCAATTGCTGTTATAAGACGCTATTAATTGTATAGGGTAAATACCCGGAGGTCCTAGGTTTTTGGCAGGAAAGTGATTGGTTTTTAATGTTGTATTGTTATTCCATAAGTAAGTGTTAAAAACTTGGTCTGACTCTAGTTTAACAAAACCATTGACATTGTATATTGTGTCTCCTTTTATTTTCACCAATGGGATAGTTGGTTTTAGTAGAATAGAATCGGCATAATTACACCCATCTGAATCCTTGATAACGTGTTTCAAGAAAATGGAATCCTCTATTTTGAAGAGGTATTTATTGTCTGGATAGAACATATTAACGCCGTTTTCGTACCAATTATAAAAAACAATAGGTTTTGAAGACGAATAAGTAGGTTGGTAGGAAATAATTTGATTGGTACAAAATTTCAAATTAGGGAAAGTGAATTTGGGTCTAACGATTGGAGTTGTAACAATGTTTTTTTCTGTAACACAATTCAAACTATCATAAACTTTTACGTTGATGTTTAATGATTTAGTAAATGCGTTGAAATACTTTAATTGCTTGCTTGTGTCAAGTTTACCATCTATCCACCATTCAATTTTTGTTTTAGAATTGATTTCATTGGATTGAATCATTAAATACGGATTTAGGGTTTTGCAATTTGCACTATCAACAAACGTGAATTTGAATGATTGTATAGGTTTTAAACCCATTTGTTTGGTTTTTTTACACCCTTTAACATCTGTAATAGTTAGTTTTACCAATTGGTTTGTGTGATTGGTTAAAGAGATAAAAGAATCAATAGTGTTTATCTTTTGGTTGTTTAAAAACCATTGATAGTTTTGTATTACACGATTATTTTGGTTGTATATGGGTTGAATCGTTAAATTCTTATTACTGCAATAAATACTGTCTTCAAAGAAAAAGTCAGGCAATGAAATCGTTTTGTAGTTGATTTCTTTGCTTGTTTTACAGCCTAATTTATCGGTAATTTCAAGTTTAATGGTTTTATTCGTGTTCATGAAGACTGAAATTTGCGAATCAATAAAATTGTATAAAAAATTGTTGACTCGCCAAACATACTTTGTTATTTCTAAGTCATGTTTTTGTATTTGAGGCTTAATTAGTGTGGAGTCATTTAAACAGCCTACACTGTCAGAGAAAATAAAATTTGGATTAGCTCTAGGGTCAATAATAATTGTTTTTTCTTCTACACATTTGGGATTTTTTATCAATATAACTTTAACGGTTTTTGAAGAATCTATAATTAGGTAGCTTAATTCTTTGTTAAAAGTACTGTCTTGGGTATTACTAATCCAAATGGTCTTGAACGGTGTATTCGGTTTTACCGTTTTAAGTCTAAGGGTTATAGCACTATTTTTACAAATATTTGTGTCATTGTAGTTGGTCTCAAATGAATCAGATTGGGTGTAAATATTAACATCTTGATATAAGTTACAAAGATTGTTTTGGTATCTCATTCTGACTGTATTCTTATTGCCATTTTGGACAAATAGATAGGTATTACTTGAGTCTAGAACTTTATTTCCAATTGGAAACTCCCAACTAATTTTTGATAAATTCTGATTGTAATCTTTATTGCCTAAAAGAATACTGTCTCCGTTACAAACAAGAGAGTCAGTTTTGTTAAAATCCAACGGAAATGTGGCTTCCAAATCTAAAGTGTCATAATTGGGAACGTAGCAGTTAGCGCTTTGTCTGATATAGGATTCTATAACATATCGTCCTGAAGTGAAGAATCTAAAAGTATCTGTAAATTTGGCACTCCAATAAGCGACTTGCTTTTGAGGGCTTATTTTTCTAACTATATATGTGCTGAAAAGTTTTGTTTTTGAAAAATTAGAATCACCCACTACTTTATTATTCATAACTACCATGTTACATCCCTTTATGTTTTCATAACTTGGTTTACTAATTAGTTTAGGAAAAGTAGTTACAGTATAACCATAAGAAGAAGATGAATGACAATTTCTATCTTCTAATGTAACAGCGAAGTATTCTATTCTGGGTCTATGTGTTAAATTTTTCGGGATATAACAAAACTCACCTTCCTTTTCTCTTGCATTACTATCTAGAATTTTGAAACTAGCATTATGAATGCCAAAATTCCATTTCATATCTATGGTATCTGCTTTAGTTTGATTTGGTAAAAAAGGATCATCGCTACTTTTTATTTTAAAACAGATTTTATCGTTTTCACACACACCATGCTTGTTAGGGCCTATAAAAAAGGGAGGATTATTGTCTTTGTGTATAAAGGATTGAAAAATCATTTCCCTTTGTACATAACCTATCAATTCATTTTTATTGGTTTGGGGATTGTATCGGTATTGATTAATTCGGTATTTGATAATACTTTTTTCATTACACTTGGTAGGGGTGAATTGGGTATTACAATCTTCTTTACTAAAATAAAATCCTCTTGGTGGTTTGGCGTTAGGTAAAGGTCTGCAATTAATTACACCAGGTGCCGGTGGGCAGTATGGTGTTAGAGGGTATTGTAAAGTAAAACTTCCTTTGAAAGGGGTATTAATTCCTTTGTTATTTTCGACCCTACTTAATTCAAATCCGAGGGAATCATTGGGTTCAAAGTTTAAAATACCCGGATTATAAACGTTAGGTTGGTTGCAAACGGTTTTGTTTTTTGGTTTAATGTTAAATTCTGGAGACTTGATGAATTTGCCCCCATGACAAATATTGACCATCGCATCCAAATACAATAAACTATCGTTCATTGTTGATAATCCTGTATCTCTAATGTCTTGATGAATGCCAAAGAAAACGGCACAAATTTTATTTGTTAATATCGATTTATAAGGGGCTTTTTTAAAATCAATTGTATCTATATAGGTGTGTTTTTCAATTCCTGAATTCGATTTTTTATTTTGAATATTACAAGGATTCCCACAGGTATCGCTGATGTTTAGTATAGAAATACGTTTAAAATTCATACTAATCTTCAAGCTATCTGCGTAAACATAAGCATTAAGAGCATTTAAAGGGTCGGTTTCGCATTTTCTGTAAAGATTGGCAGTTACAGTGTATTTAAAACTGTCTATTTGTTGATAGAAAATTTCGCTAGCGGCTACCCGTTGTGCGTTTATTTGCAACATATAAAAGGATAATACAGACAGACAAAGTAGTTTTCTAATCATTTTATAAATTGACACAAAAGTAACACAATTCGTGGTATGGCTGAATGGAAATAAAAAACTACAATTCTCTATTTCATTAATTCAAGACTAGCTTGTGAACTTTTCCATTAAACTTAAGGAGATAAATTCCTTGTTTAAAATCTTTAAGGTTTAGTTTGTTAATCCCTGCTATTAAGTTAGTATTTAAAAGTAATTGTCCGTTGATGTTGTGAATCTCAACTGGTCCTGAAACTGATGTTTCTATCGTAAACAATCCATCACTAGGGTTGGGGTAAATTTGGAGAGAATGCATTGTTTTATTGCTTATTGCAGTGAATTTATCTGTATTTATAACAGCAGTATGGGTTGCTTCACAAGCATTACTGTCTTTTACTGTAAGTTTAATAGGGTATTGACCGGGAGGGCCTAGTGATTTAGCCCAAAATTCATTGTTTTTTGACGTTGTATTGTTGTTCCACAAATAAGAATTAAAATCATCATTCGCACTCAATTTTACATAGTCGTGGTAGTTGTAATCGAGCAAACCAGTGATTTGTACGTTGGCTTGGTAAGGTGCAATTTGTATTGTTCTACTAGCAATACAATTGTTACTATCAGTTAAGTAGTGTGTAATATTAGTCGTGTCAATGAATTTACCAAATAAACTGTTCGTCGTTTGCGTTGTTTTGATGCCATTAATAAACCATTCATGCTTAATTATTGGAGTTTTACTCTTGTAATTTAAGTTTATTTGTGCATTTTGTTCCTTGCAATATGGGTGAGTTAATAAATCGAATTCAGGACGATTTAACATAGAAATAGTCATTGATTTTTCAGTGCTACATCCCAATGTGTCTATTGCTTTTAATGACACTTGTTGTTTGTCATAAAAGTCATAGGTTAGCGTTTTTTTATTGTTGTCTAAGTTAATTTCATCAACTGTCCATAAATAATTTAAAACAGAAATGGAAGTGTCTATAACTGAAATCGTTGGTGTTAGATTTTGGCAAACAACGGAATCAACAAAAGCAAACTTAGGAGGTGGAAAAGCTTTGTAATAAACACTTTCATTGAAAGAGCAATTCAGTGAATCTGTAATTTTTAAATCTATTTTAGTCTTTGAATTTTTGAAAATATAATTCAAAATCGAATCTTTATTGCCAATTGGATTTTGGTCTATACTCCAATTAAAGGACTTTATTGGAACAGAATAGTTTGTAATTTTCACTTGTATTAAACTTGCTTTATTTTGACAAGTAATACTATCGGAAAATTGAAAATGTGGTAATGACCTTGCCGAAATAAAAATAGATTTCTCTTCTATACATTTAGGGTTATTTATTAGCTGAACTTTAATTTGTTGGCCATTGTTTATTTTCAAATCCCCTAAGTCAACGCGATAAAAACTATCTTTGTTATTGATAATCCATAATGTATTTATTGTTTTGGGAAATACATTGACCAGCTCAAGATTAATCAAATTTCCACTACAAATGCCAGTGTCATTATAGTTGATAGTAAAATTGTTGGAATCTGAATAAACCGTAATGTCTTGGAAAGAAATACACCATTTGTTCTGGAAGCGCATTCTAATTTTGTTTCTATTTCCATTCTGAGTAAACTTAAAAGTATTGCTTGAATCAAGGGCCAAATTGCCAATAGGGAATTCCCAACTTATTTTGGCTTTATTTAAGTCAAAGTTTGGATCGCCCAAAATGACTGAATCACCTTTGCAAACAAGTATATCACTATGCGATTCATCCAACGCGAAAATACCATCCAAAACAACAGTGTCGTAATTGGTTTTGCCACAATTGTAAGGCTTTAGCAATATTTTAGATTCAATTACATAAGTGCCATTTTGGAAAAATCGAAAAGTGTCCTTTTGTTTATTTGATGAAAAAGCAATTTGTTGAGATGGTAAATGCTTTATTTTATAGCTATAGCTCAAAGGTTGTTTGTATAGGTTGCTGTCGTTTTCATCAGGTTCAAGATTAAGCGACAACGCATTGCAACCAATAATTGGTTCGGTTTTGATTTTACTTTTAATAGATGGGAGGGTGCTAATCATAAATCCTTTAGAGACAGAAGAATTGCACTTTTTGTTTGATGCTGTTACTGTGAAATAAGAGTTTCTTATCCTATTTCCAAAGGAGTTTGTGTTTGTGCAAATCTCAAGTTCTTTCTGAATTGCATTTGAATCCAATAATTTTACATTGGCCCCTTCTATAGTCTGATTCCAATTTAAGAATACTGTATCATTATTGGGGTTGGACGCTTTGATTTTTATACATATTTTTTGATCTGAACAACTGTTGTATTTGTAGGTGTTAACAGAAAAATAAGGATTTTCGGTATTAAGCGAAAAGTAGACACTTTGCACCATTTCTCGATGAACATAACCTACCAAAACATATTGTTTGTTTAGAGGGTTGTATCGGTATTGATTTATTTTAAATTTTATAATACTAACCTCGTCACATTTTGTTGGTGTATAAATTATTTCACAAAGATTATTGTCGAAAAAAAATCCTCTTGATGGTTTGGCGTTTGGTAAAGGTCTGCAATTGATAACACCAGGATTAGGAGGGCAATATGGCGTAGCGGGTATGTTAATATTAAAGTTGTTTGTATAGGAAATGGGTTTGCCTTTGTCATATTCCACAGGGCTAAGTTCGAAACCCAAAGAATCATCTGTGTCAAAATTTAAAACACCTGGATTGTATATTAAAGGTTGATTGCAAGGAAGAGTAAATTTGGGTTTTATATTGAATTCAGGTGATTTTAGAAATTTGCCATTGTGACAAAGGTTAACCATGGCGTCTAAATAAAACCAATGATTGTCCATCGTGGTAAGCGGTCCTTCTCTAAAGTTTTCATTAATGCCAAAATTTACGGTGCAAATATTTTGTTGTAATACCGAATTATAAGGAGATTTTGTAAAATCAATAGTATCGACAAAAGTGTGTTTTTCATGACCCAAATTTGAAAAGCCATTCTCTTTATTACATGGATTACCGCAAGTGTCACTAATGTTTTCAATAGAGATTCTCTTTAAGTTTAAATTCAGTTTGAGTGAATTTGCATAAACATATCCTCTTACGGAATTGAGAGAGTTGAAATTGCATTTTCTGTACAAATGGGCTGTAATTGCATATTTAAAACTGTCTATTTGCGAATAATAGATTTCGCCACCACTAATTTGTTGACTGAATATACTTGTAACTCTACAAGCTATCAAAATCAGAAGTATGAGTGGTTTTCGTGTCATTTTAGGTTTTCGTTGTTACAAATGTAAATGATTGTAATGATTTAACTTGTTTTATGAATGTCAAAATAATGCAATCTTTTTAAATGTTATTGATGAAAAGGTTCATTTTTATTCGGAAAAGAGCGATGCGTCTGTCAATAATTTTTAATGGGTTTAAAAATCTAAAATCAAAATTCACAAATAAAAAATCTTTCTTAGGTTTCCAACGTGCCATTCAATGCGGTGGTTTTTGAGGGTTTAGATTTTTTTGGGTTACCTCAAAGGAAGTTCCTCGAGTGGACTCGAGGAAATCACCTGTAGAGGTCAAAAAAAAGCAAACCCTCAAAAATTTATTTAGCTCTGTAAATAAAAGCCTCATTGTGGCACTAGCTTTTTCTTTGCTACTTTCTTTTATGCAATGAAAAAAGAAAGTAGAAGACTAGACGTTAATGAATGTTTTGTCGTAGAACCGAATATATTTGAGTTAAGGTTTCAACTTCAAATGAAATTTTAACATGGATTTAAAATCTTTTTTCTTTTAGTGTTAAAAGAAACAAAAACCACCACCCAATCAAAAATTCCGTTTTTGTGGCTGCAATCTCGGCTGTCTATCCACAAAAGGGAATTTTCACGCATTGGCTGGACCACAGCCACACTGTAACTTAAAAAAAAGTATATACTGAAAGAAAAATCAAAATTTTTTTTAAAGCGAAAACAGTGCGGAAGCGTCCACGAATGGCGCGAAACATAAATTTGACAGCTTTGGGGAGCTGGTGTGTGAGTTAAGGCAAATTTGTGTTTTTCATTCGTGGTAGGCTTTTTACTCATTTGTGATTGTTTTTTTTGAATTCGTGAGTTAGCTTCGCTAAGTTGCCCTACTTTTTTCCCATAAAACCACGTAGTCGCAGCGAAGCTAAAGTAGGAAAGAAACTTGAAGTAAATGTTGATTTTGTTGCAGAGCCGAATATTATTGAATTGAATTTAATTAACCAAGAAGAGCGTTTCCAAAAAGCTGTCGGGAAGAGATGTCTCCTTTGTCGACATGACAGCAGTCCCGATAGCTATCGGGAAATAGTAGAGACGCCTTGCGAGGCGTCTAAAATAATGGTTAATAGTTTTTAGTCCCGATAGCTATCGGGAAATAGATTTAAAAAACTACAATCTAAAATCCTTAAGTTCTATTGATATCTTAAGAGTAAAACCCAAATAGAATTATAATCCAATCGATTTATATAAAATATCGTGGATTTTGATGCGGTAATTTCCGTTTATTAGTTCCTTGTTTTCCTCATCAGGGCAAATGCGATTACTTAAAAATACAAATACCAAATTGTATTTCGGGTCGGCCCAAGCACATGTACCTGTAAAGCCCGTATGGCCAAATGTCAATGGACTGCCAAAAATACTTGCAGGACTGGTTTTGCCACTAAAATCGGGTTTATCAAATCCCAATCCACGACGGCTGTCTCCTCTTTGATAGGCTGTAAACCTTTGTATTGTTGATGATTTAATGTATTCTTTGCCTTTGTATGTGCCACCATCATTAATCATTAGCATCAATTGTGCTAAGTCTTGGGCATTCGAGAAAACTCCCGCATGTCCACTAACTCCTCCCAACATTGCTGCACCTGGGTCGTGAACATAGCCGCAAATTTCTTGTTGTCTAAACAATCGGTCCATTTGTGTAGGTGCAATGTTGTTGCGATCATGTGTTTTCCATGGATTATATCCCATGCTATTGAGTTGCATAGGTTTATAAAAATGTGTTGAAACATACTCGTCTAATGCTTGTCCAGTAATATTTTCAACGACTAATTGCATCAACATTAATCCCAAATCACTGTAGCGATAGACTCTTGATTCAAGTGGTGAAGTAAAAATTCTTTTGTAAAGTGTGTCTTTGTTTGCTTTGAGCATAAAGAAATTATCAGCTACTTTAATGCAATAGGCTGAATCTTCTTTAGCACAATAAATACTATCAATAAATGGCAAGGTCTCTTTGTAAAATGGAATCCACGCCTTTAAACCCGCTCGGTGTTGAAGCACTTCGCTGATAACAAGTGAACCTTTGTTTGTTCCTATGGCTTGTGGCACATAGTCGCCTATGGTTTTGTTTAAATCCAAGCGCCCTTCGTCAAAAAGTTTCATAACCGCCAATGTGGTAGAGGCTATTTTAGTAATAGAGGCAATGTCGTAAATTGTTTGTTCGTTTACTCTTGTTGATTTGTCATAATTAAGATGTCCAAACGATTTGTTGTAAATAACTTGACCATCTTTAAGCGCAAAAATTCGACATCCCGGAGCTCCTTTTTTGTCAATTAATTGAGAAACAATAGGGTCTATGCCTTTTAATATGGTAGAATCCACCCCTAAAGCATTGGCTTTGTAGTTTTTGGTTGTGGGTAGATTTATTGTTGGGGTTTGTGGGGTAATAAAAACAGGTAAAGTTCCAACAGGTTTGATGGTGCCATAAAGAACATCTGCACTTGCTTTCTGAAAATAACTTAAGTCTTCGTAGGAATTAATTAAGGTTATATTCTTGTTGAACTTTGCCAATACATAAGGGTTTGCAAAATTCACAACGATTAATTTCTTTTTGTTGGCCAATTGGTTGATAAATTGAATATCGGTGTTTTCAAAACCCGCCGTTTGTTGATTCCAGACTTTGGGTTGGTGCAAACTAATAATGACCTGTTTGTATTCGCTAAGGCTTATGATGGCTTGGTTTTGTTTGCTAAGCGGACTGCCTTTAGCCAAACGAATGACTTTGATGTTGTCGTGTTTTTTGAGGTATTCACTCCACTTAGAATGGTCTAAATCACCAATAGTCACAAGGGCAGTTTTTTCATTTTTGTTAATGGGAATCAAGTTTTTACTGTCGGAATATAAAGTAACGGTTTGGTTGGCTATCGATTGAATAAGGGCTTCATTTTCTTTGCCTTGTAAATCTATCATCAACGAATCAAGGTCGACTGGGGCGTAGTGGTTTAATCCAGCGAATTCTTTCCATTTTAGTATTTTTCTGACCCTGTGGTTTAATTCATCTTCAGAAATTTGCCCATTTAAAATAGCAGATTTTATCAATTGAAATGCCAAAGGGACATTTTCGCTAAAAAGTAAAACATCATTGCCTGCCAAAAAAGCTTCAAGGTCAACATAGCCTGGGGCAAAGTGTTTGGCGACGCCTTTCATATTCAGCGCATCTGTAAAAACAAGACCTTCAAACTTCATGTTTTGTTTCAATAAAGTATCAATAACAAATTTAGAAAGAGAAGTCGAGCGGTTTGGTCTGTTGTCCAAAGCGGGATATTGAAGGTGAGCAACCATGATGGAGGCTACGCCATTTTTTATTAATTCTTTAAATGGATAAAGTTCTAAAGTGTCAAGTTCTGCTAATGTTTTGTTTACAACAGGCAAGTCCTTGTGAGAATCAATAGAAACGTCACCGTGGCCAGGAAAATGTTTGGCACAAGAGAGAACACCTTCGCTGAGCATTCCATTGCTGTAGGCTGTACCAAACTTTGCCACTTTTTCTTTTTTATCACCAAAGGCTCTGAAACCAATAATGGGATTGTTTGGATTGTTGTTAATGTCAATATCTGGGGCAAAGTTGATATGAATACCTATGCGTTTACATTGTTTTGCCAAGGCAGAACCGTATTGAAAAACCAGAGAATCATTTGGTAAAGCCCCTAAAGTGATGGCATACGGAAACTTTTGAGTGTTTTGCAAACGCATAGAAAGTCCCCATTCCCCGTCAATTCCAATCATTAGAGGCGTGTTTGAAAGAGATTGGTAGTAATTGGTTAAATACGCTTGTTTAAGAGGATTGTTTTGGAAAAAAATCAATCCTCCGATGTGGTATTTTAAAATCAACTCTTCTATTTGTGCGGTGTGATTTGCTTCTTTGTTTGAATAGGCTGCCACCATAAATAACTGACCGATTTTTTCGTCGATAGTCATTTTTTTCAATTGGTGGTCATACCAAAAATCGGCATCTTGTGCATTGGATTTGAGGGCACAAAATAGGAGAGAGGCAAAAAGAAGAAATCTAGAGATAGTCAATTTTTAAAAAAAGGCTTAAAAGTTTGGTTTACGTTTGTTCAAGAAAGCGTCGGTACCTTCCTTAAAATCATTGGTGCCAAAAGCGTGCCCAAATTCATTAATTTCAGTTTCAAAACCATTTTTAGAGTGATCGAAATGGTCATTTACACATCTTATAACCTTTGCTATTGCTTCAGGAGATTTTGTTTTTAGTTTGTTTAAAATTTCAAAACATCTAGGCAGTAAATCTTCGATAGGCACTACATCATTTACCAAACGGTATTCTAATGCTTCATTGGCAGAAATAGCATCGGCACTTAATAAAAGTTCCATTGCTTTGCCCTTGCCTACCAATTGAATTAATCTTTGAGTGCCACCGTAACCCGGAGGAACTCCTAGGTTAACTTCAGGCTGACCGAATTTAGCATTTTCAGAGGCAATTCTAAGGTGACAAGCCATAGCAAGTTCGCAACCACCACCCAAAGCGAAACCATTAACAGCTGCAATAACAGGTTTGCTAGATTGTTCAATTGTATTCATTACAGCATGGCCATCGGCAGACATTTTACGACCTTGTTCTTCGTTGAAGTTAACAAACTCTGAGATATCAGCACCAGCAGCAAAGGCTTTAGAACCACTACCTGTAATGATTATACCTTTAATATCTATGTCGTTTTGTGCCGCAGACACAGCTTGTTTTATTTCTTGTAAAGTTTCAATATTCAAAGCATTGAGTTTACTTTCTCTGTTGATAGTAATAGTTTGTATGTGATGTTCAGTAACGGTTAGTATATTGTTGTACATAGTGTTGCAAATTTAAGTTAAAAACTGTAATGTTGTAAAAAACTCATGAATAAACTGCGATTTTATCTATTTCTACTTCATTTTTTCAGTCTGTCTTTGGTATTACAATCTCAATCTGTGAAGTCAATTGTTAAAAATATTAAGAAAACACAAAAATCATACAAGGCTTATGAATTAAAATATGAGTCGAATTTTAAGTTTTTTGACCATAGTGATACCGATTTTTATTATGTTCATCAAAAAGCCAAGCATACACTAGGTGCAATGGATTTAGGGTGGGAATTGAAAACGAATTCAAAAGATACTATTTTAAATGCCTACGATGGCAATCAAATAGTTTACAAATCTAATTATGCGAATGTCTATTATTTGTCAACGTTGAAAGAGTCATTGAAGCAATTTAGCTATCAAAAAAACAACTTAACCTACATTCCTATTCGTTATAAAATTAATGCCAAGGAGTTTGAATTGGCAGGTATAAGTGATCAATATTATATTTTAAAGGAAACAGATTCTTCAAAGGATGAAACTTTAGATATTGCCTCAACCATGTTGACGATTTTACATGTCAACAAACAAACCTATTTTATTGATACCTTTCAACAATGGTTTTGGATGACAGGGCAGGTTCAATACAATAAATTGGTTTTAAAGTCGATACAAAGTCTGAACAAAACAGAAGTTAATAAATTGGAAAAAGAGGTAGATTCCCTTAAACGTCACTTAAAAACTTTTGTCAATGGAGATTCTTTGTGGAAAGCGAACCGAAAAGATGAAAAGAAATTGATAGAAAAAGGAGATAGTTTGCCTTTGTTTAAAGCCAAAGTTTATGCAAGCAATGATTCTTTCTTTTTTTCTGTCCCTAAGGATTCTATTGTAATCTTAGATTTCTTTTACACTTCGTGTGGTCCATGTATTGCCGCCATTCCTCACCTTAAAGAAATAGACAGTTTGTATAAAAACAAAGGTGTTGCAGTAATGGGGATTAACCCCATGAAAAATGATTATCCACGATTAGAACGGTTTGTCAAATACCACGGTATCAATTACCCGATTTTATTGGTGGAAAATGAAGTTGCTCGCAATCAGTTTGGTGTTTCGGCTTATCCCACATTGCTTATTATCAAAAACAACCAAGTTGTATTTCAACAAGAAGGTTTTTCAAAAGAATTAAAAGACGTCATTATTAAAGAACTCAATCAACACATTAAGAAGTAAATATGTATTTTTCACCCATTTTTCATGGCCTTTGGCAAGGATTTTTTATCAGTATTTTATTGTTTGGTCCTGCTTTTTTCAAGTTAATACACACCAGTATTCAAGATGGATTTAAGAAAGGTGTTTTTTTAGCTTCGGGTGTCTTTTTCAGTGATTTGTTGATTGCAATGCTTTGTGTATTTGGGGTTGCGGATTTTATGCAAGAACCTGCCTTTCAGAAACTATACAGTTTGATAGGAGGAGTGTTACTCGTGATGATGGGCGTTAAGTCGGTACGACATCAATACAAGGCATTTTTGAAATCTTATTCAGAAAGAGTGCCTCCAAGTAAAAATATTTTTAATGGATTTTGGTTGAATTTAATCAATCCTTTTACATTGATATTGTGGTTAAATGTATTGGGGTCCATAAGCTTGAAATATGCAGGAGAGGTAGAATATAAGACATTATTAACCGTTAATTTAATAACTATCTTGTTGGTATTGTTTTTAATGGATGTGTTAAAAGTGTTTTTATCACATTTGATTGGCAAAAAGTTAAATTCTAGAATATTTTTCACCATTAACAAGTATTTCGGAATTTTATTAGTCCTAATTGGTGCCGGATTTTTGGCGCGATTTATCACATTGGTGATTAAATAAGTAGCCTTATTAAAAGATTTTTTTAAAATATCATAATTAATGAATATTATTGCCCTAAATAAAAAAAGATATGAGTTCAAATAATACAGTTATTGATGCGATTGAGAAACAGGGAACTGTTTTCGGCCATCCCAAAGGTTTGTTTTTGTTGTTTTTTACTGAATTGTGGGAAAGATTCAGTTATTACGGAATGCGTGGTATATTGATGCTTTACATGACTAAGTTGTGGGCAGAAAATGGTTTAAATATTCCCGAAGAATCAGCTTCTCTTATTTACGGAACGTTTACAGGATTTGTTTATTTTACTCCATTGTTAGGTGGTTGGATTGCGGATAAATTTATTGGTCAAAGATTGGCAATTACTATAGGTGGTTTAACCATGGCAGCAGGACAGTTTACCTTATTTGCAATGAACAACCATGTTGGATTGTACATTGGATTGCTTTTATTGGTAATTGGTAACGGCTTTTTTAAACCAAATATTTCTACCATTGTTGGTCAATTATACCGCGATGGAGACGAAAAAAGGGATTCAGCTTTCTCTATTTTTTACATGGGTATCAACTTGGGTGCATTACTTGCGCCATTAGTATGTGGTTTCCTTGCCGAAGATTATTTTGCGGTTAAAAGTGCCGATGGAACTGCCATTCTCTCTTATGGTTTTAAATACGGTTTCTTAGCAGCAGCGATAGGGATGGTATTGGGTCAAATTGCATTTAATTTATTGTCAAAAAAATACCTTTTAACCATCGGTGAAAAACCAGTGAAACATGAAGAGGGTTCAGAAGAAAGTATTAAGAATAAAGCGCCATTAACTAAACAAGAGAAAGATAGAATTACAGTTATTTTCATATTAACTGCATTGGTTATTTTCTTTTGGGCAGGTTTTGAGCAAGCCGGTTCATCATTGACCTTGTACACAGATAAATATATAAATAGAAATGTGTTTGGAACTATCATTCCTACAACGTTTTTCCAATCAGTAAATCCATTGTTTATTGTGTTGTTAGCGCCAGTTTTTGCATGGTTTTGGACTTCTAAATTTGGTAAAAAATTAACCACACCTATCAAAATGAGTTTGGGTATGATTTTATTAGGCGTAGGTTTCTTGTTTATGATTATTGCCACAGGTGAAGTTGTAACTAGTGGTGCCGGTGATGCTGAAATAGTTAGTAAAAAAGCAGCCTTAATATGGTTGTTGTTTACTTATTTCTTCCATACTGTAGGGGAATTGTGTTTATCACCAGTAGGTTTATCGGTAGTTACTAAATTATCACCACCTAAATTGGCGTCATTGTTAATGGGTGTTTGGATGTTATCATCTGCGTTTGCCAATTGGATTGGTGGATTTGTAGCATCGTATGTCAACCGATTAGGAGCTGAAACCATTTTTTATTCAATAGCAATTTTTGTTATTGTTCTTGGTTTGTTAATGTTACTATTAGCGAAAAAACTAAGTTCAATGATGCATGGTGTTAAGTAAACGATACTTATAAAATAGTTAAATTATAAAAAGTCCCGCTTAAAAGCGGGACTTTTTTATTGTATTAGGTATTGAGTTTGTTTGGGCACAAACACTTTTAACTCTTTCAGTCTTTTAATATATGATTTATAGTCTTCACCCAGACCCTCCAGATAATTTGCTAAATCAAAATAGCAACTACAAATTCTATATTATTTAGAAGTTTTTTTCCATAAGTCATATAACACATACAAGTAGAAAATGGATATTGAAAATAATGGCAAGGTAAAAATTAATGCAAATCCAAATGGCATATCATCCAAGATATTTACAATTAAAATCCATGCAATTAAAAAAATATATGACATATTCAAATAGGTCATCAATAGTCTGGTTTTTAGTTTTTCATTAAACTGAAAAAACAAAGTAGGTAAAAACTGAATAGGCCCTAAAACAATAAATGATGAAGACAAAATTGAGAAAAAGTCAAAAGCTTCATGACCATAATAAAATATCGTAAAAAAAACTTGAACTCCAAACCATAAAAAAACCTGAATGTAAAAGTATATTTTCATATATTCAAGCAAAGGTAATCAAAAGTTGATAGTTATCAGGATTAGAAGCAAAAATGCGGTGATGTTTTGCTTGTATTAACAATCTGAAAAAATCAAAAATCCTTCTTTGGTTTCCAAACGTGCCATTCAATGCGGTGTTTTTGAGGGTTTAAGCCGTTGTTGGTCTCGGCATAGCCGAGACCAACAACGGCACAATGTAGTTTTAATAAAGATTAATTGTTTTTAATAATGTATATATTTGTAATATCAATGTAATTCAAACTTGAATTGATAGCAAATAAAACGATATGAATTTGAAAATAATAAAAAGGCTTATCGAAGATAAAGGAGTTGTTTGTCATTCACAAGATTCGAGTGGTTACTTGGTTAAGTGTGGTCATATTACAAGTTTATGGAAAGAATGAATAATTGCAAATATTTTAAAAAACATGTTTTTATTCTATTCTTAAGTTGTCTTTTGATTAACTGTGAAAATAAAATCAACACTTCAAATAATGATTGTAGATATTTGTATTTTGGCATAAAAAATACAAATTTGAACAAAGATTCTATCAGAAAGTATTATTTTTTTAATAGCAATCTTTTTATAAAAAATTCAAGGGTCTTCAGGATAAATAATTGGGGTGAAATTGTTTTAGATAGTTTGAAATTAAACAAGTCGAATAAAAGTCAAATATTGCCCCCAATATTGAATTTTAATAATAATAGTTATTACCAACATTATTCAAACACATCTGAAAAAATAATAAGATTTGATAGTGTTGTTTTTATGAGTCAAGAAAACAAAATTCATTTTTCAATTATAAATAACGGTCAATTTATAAATATAATCGATTGTAATGACTCGATTACAATAAAAACTAATTATAATGAAATTCTAAAAGATGTTTCGTTTTTTATTAAACTTTTTGAACATAATCAAGTCTGCAATGAATCTAAATTTGATTATTTTTGGACAAGTAATAATAAAAGATTTACAGTTAAAGTATATAACAACAATAGTTATAAATTATTTTCAAATGAAGAAAATGATATTCAACATATTTCTTTAATTATGTTTGATGCATTTGTTAGTGAAGTAAAAGATTCAAACAAAACTATTTAGTGCTCTAACCCATAAAAGACCTTATTCTTCCCAATAGAGTAATCTGTATAATCAGCACAAGATTAGGGACAAGTTGTTTTGTTTATTTGAATTTATAAAGTACAATTCAAATAAAAGCGTAAACTGTGCGGAGGCGTCCACGAATGGCGCGAAATTTCAATTTGACAGCTTGGGGAGGCCTCACCCACTAGGCTGAGCCTAGACACGGCCAGCCCACTCCGAAGGAGAGGGGAGAAAGACCCTCACCATTCACAAATCAAAAATCTTTCTTGGGTTTCCAAACGTGCCATTCAATGCGGTGGTTTTTGGGGGTTTAGATTTTTTTGGGTTACCTCAAAGGAAGTTCCTCGAGTGGACTCGAGGAAATCACCTGTAGAGGT